>Ga0114959_10003397_pt1 | contig 12506 bp, 11 predicted proteins | sample C_130625_EF_Meta_FD_87317 | JGI IMG/M metagenome (GOLD analysis project Ga0114959, IMG submission 87317) | Freshwater microbial communities from Lake Croche, Canada to study carbon cycling - C_130625_EF_MetaG | ecosystem: Environmental > Aquatic > Freshwater > Lake | place: Lake Croche, Canada...
CGTGCTTCTGCGCCGACCGAACGCAACCGTCGACCAAAATCCCCTCCGGACGGCCTAAAAACAGTCCCCCGCAACGCAGGAAAAACTCGGAGGAAGCCTGCGTTTCCAACTCGGCCCACCCCTGGTAGGCGGCTTCAAGCAACGGAACGTAATCGGGATGTTCAAAGTACGCCTTGCGAATCACTCGGCTCTCGCCGTGAGAGCTACCGCGGGTATGCCCGTCTGTGAACTGCTCCCGAACCGTGACCGCGTGTCCCCGCGCCGCCAATCGCCACGCGGCCGCACAGCCCATCACGCCCGCGCCAATAACCGTAACGTTCAATGCTTATCGACGTCGACGTCCGCCGAGTGCACCGCGGAACTTATTCACCGTTTGCAACACTTTCAGAGCGGTCATCGCCATGCCCAGGTAAGGCGCGTATTTCGCCATAATCGGGGCCGCCTCGCCCATGATTCCTTCCGTGGTGGTGGCGATGCCGCGGGCCTTGGTTCCCACTCCGTCCACCGTATTCCGAACGCTCAGCGCCACCTCATCCACCCGCCGCGCCACGCCGTTTACGGTGGTTGTCAGCTCCTGCACCTTGTCCGACATCTCCGTAATTTTCGGTTTCATCTCTTCCGCGACCTTCGCAATCCGCACGGCCGCAAAGGCGATGAAACCGAACATCACGGCATTCAATAAAAAGAACATGCCCGAAAGAATCAGCCACCAAGTCGGTATTTCAGTCATTAGGTTCCTCTACGCTTACCTCAATTTTCACAACGGATCCTTCCGCGAGCATTACTTCGAACGGAGCCGCCAGGTCCGCCGTTGGCGCGGGCGAAGCCTCACCCACGGTCAATTGGCCAGATTTACCCCACATTCCACTTAATGAGACTGACGCCCGCAATGGCTGGTTGCCCAAATTGGCCAAATGCACCACCGCCCGCCGCAGATCGGCCTGAATTTCGGCATATTCAATAATCCCCGCCGTGGTGGTCACCAAAAATCCAAGCGCCGGTACCCGCACCGATTGGGCGGCGTCGTACGGCCGCAATCGGAATGTTGTCTCGTCATTTTCTATTTGACAGCCAATCGTAAACCCGGTTGAATTCCCTCGCAGGTAGCCGCCGGTGGCACCGGCTTCCAACGAAAGCGTCAGCGCCACACCGAGATCTCCGCCCGTGGTCGACATTCCGTACTGCGTGGACGCCGGATCGGCGGTGTATCCCATGCTTGCCGCGCCGTCGTCCCGAATGTATGCGAACGGTGCTAAGTATCCACCGACCGCCGTCCGGATCGCCGATTCGTAATCGCCCTGCGGTTCTTTATCCAGCAACTCTCGCAGGGCATAAAGGGCCGCGGGAGCACTGGGTCCGTGACTCATGCTGGCGGTATCGGTCAGCGCCGGGTGTGGTGCTTTGGGGTGGCTAAATCGCAAATCGCTGCCAAATGTCCACCAATGCGGCGCGCTTGATCGTCCCGCAAACAGCACCCGACGGTTCTGCTCGGCCCGCAAAAATTCGTGCCAACGGTAATCCCGTTCCGCCCGCTCGGCCCAAAAATCAGCTGACCATTCTGGCATTGTCGGCGCCGAGTCTAGCGAGAACTCCCCATCCTTGAGCAGCAGAAACGCGTAGTGGCCGGAAGCATGCATTCGGTAATAATCCGGCAGCTGGTAGAACGCTTCCAAAATCGCCGCCGCGGTCTCCCCGTATCCGCCATCGTCAGTCGCGTCAATTTCGGTGAGTCGGTCCATCCGCGCAAAAAATGCGTGGGCAAAGAGGTAGGGAAGCGCCGCATACCGACGGATCGCGGGTGACCGCTTCTCCCCCAGATCGGTCCCAATGTCATGCGTCACCGGGTGAACCACGTGTCGCCGCAAAAACTTCGCGTAGGCGGCCAATCCGGTGATCTCATCCTGGTTCGGAATGCGAATGTTTTTCGCGGCCAGAAACAGCGCATCCGCGAGGCCGAATTCCACCCCGAACGGCTGCGCGAGCAGCCAATCCGGATCGTCCGGTTCGGGGCGATTGTCGCACCCGGTGATTGCACCGGCATACATTCCCTCCGTTACCGTCTGTTTAGCGGTGATGAAGGTCGCGCGTCGCTGCAGCAATTCGTTGATTGGTGAAATCGCCAGTAAGTGCAGGTCCGTGGTCTGACCCAGCACGTCCGTCCACTCGACCGTGAACGGTCCCGGTGCCACCGGCTTCGCCAGGCAGAAACCGCCATTTTCGTCGGCATCGGTCTCCAACTCCAATTCCGGCACCGAGTGAAACTCCGTTGGCGTCGGTCCCGCAATCTCAATCCCAATCGGGATGTCCACCGGAATCACCGCGCCCGGGAAAATCCGAACCGCGGGTTTGCCTAACTGCGCAATCACCTTATGCAGTTCTTCTTCCGCTGGGCGACCGACGGGCGCAAAGATCAGTTGTACTTTCCGTACATCCCCCGGCTCCAGCACAAACGACGAATGACCGTTGAACCACTCCGGCCACTCTTCCCGGTCAATCGTCGCCCGACTGTGTACGTAGGCAATCGGAATCCCCGGCCATCGGTAGGGTGAGTGCAAGCTGGCGGGCACGCTGTTGGCGAACTCCCACTCCGTGTCCTTGCCCGGCATCACCAAGATCCCCACGCCTTCGCCGCTCACCCGCGCCGCGTGCAGATAAGATCCCGCTCGCCCCACGTTCATGTGCAGGTGAACGCGGTGTTCATACAAATCTTCAATCGCCTTCGCGTCGCGACCGTTCACTTCCAGCACGTTGTTAAACGCCATCGGAAAGCCCAGCTCGCCGATTTCCACGCTCCGGCGACTCCGGTTCCGCAGTTCCAAATCCCAGGTGACGTGCGGCACCGGCTCCGCTTCGTACCGATAGGTTCCCACCACCCGCAGGTCGTCGATAAAAGGGAACTCGTAGTCAAATGCCACCCCTTCCTGCTCGTGTTCAAGCCGCTCCGCGCTCTGGTTACGACTGCCAATCCAGGGGTCTTCCGGGTCCGTCCGCGCGCTAATCAGAATGGTGCCCGGGAAGAAGTCCTCGGTCGCTTCCTCTCCCATCTGAATCCGCGGCGCCACAAACTCAATCTCCTCCCCGTCGGGCGCATCCATATCCAGCACCCACATCTGAGAAATGCGGCCCGTTTCGCCGAATTCCAAGTGCATGGCCCCGCCGTGAAGTTCGGGCCATTCGAGAGAGAATTCATCCATAGGCAAATCCCGGTTGGGACCGGCAGATTACACCACAACCTCTCAAGATCAAGTACCTCTGGACTTCACCGCCGCAACCAAGAGTAAATCCGACTACCTTCGCCGCCCTGGAGAAGCTCGGGATGCCCTGGGAGCGCCGACACTCTTGTCGGCGTCCGGAAAACTACATAAATCCACCCAAACACCTTCTCCCCGAGGGAGAAGGTCGGAGATGGTTCGTGCTCCGGGATGAGGGGTTACGCCACGACTCAGCCAATTGCTCAACTACAAAAACCGAGCAATTCTGCCGGGTGACAAACCCCGATCTCGACCACTCCATCAGATAGGCCCAATTCCCCCTCCCCGCCACAAAATCATCCGGCCCCGCGTCTCATCTTCGATGAAGCCGTGGGCACTTGTCCCTCTCCTCGCCCTGACCCAACTGGCGACCGCCGAAGACGCCGCTTTTGACTCCAATGGCGTCAAAATCCGCTACGTCAGCGAGGGCACGGGCGACCCCATCGTTCTCATACACGGCTGGATGGGTGACGCCACGACGTGGGGGAAAGACCCGGCCGGAAATCCCAAGCCGACTCCCCCGCCGGGATTCCAAGTCATCGCCATGGATTGTCGTGGTCATGGTCAAAGCGACAAACCCCACGATAAAGCCGCCTACGGCGCCGAAATGGCCGAAGATGTTGCCCGCCTCCTCGATCATCTGAAAATCAAAAAGGCCCACGTCATCGGCTACTCCATGGGCACCTTCATCGCGGCCAAATTCGCCGCTACCCATCCCGACCGAGTGAAAAGCCTTATCTACGGCGGTCAGGCTCCCTTGCTGACCGGTGAGGCGGGATCGAGAGAGATTGAGGTTTTCGCCAAAGCGGTCGCCGACGGCAAGGGCTTGGGATCCTACATCCTTGAAGTCAGCCCACCTGACCGTCCCAAGCCCACCCCCGCCCAGGCCGATGCCTACGCGAATTACATGTTCAAGGGCAAAGACGTAGCCGCCTTCGCCGCCGCTGGACTTAGCTTCAATCAGCTCGAAGTGACGCTCCCGCAGCTCCAAAAGTGCGCCGTTCCAACTCTGTATATTTACGGATCGAAAGAGTCAAAGAACCTGCACGATCGGGTCGAAAACCTGAAAAAGGGATTGCCAAAATCGGAAGTCAAAGTCATTGAAGGGGCGGACCACATGACGACGCTCATCAACCCCGAGTTTGGAGCCGCGATCGTAAAATTTCTCTTGATGAGTAAACAGTAATCACGCCCGCGACCCCAAAAGCCGCGAGGGAAAGGGCGGTACCTTTAAAGGCATGATCTCCGAAGCCGCTGTGCTAGATGCCTTGCGCCAGGTTCAGGACCCCGACCTCCATCGCGACATCGTCACCCTCGGGTTCGTCAAAGACCTGGTCATCACCGGCGATTCGGTCTCGTTCACGGTAGAACTCACCACCCCCGCCTGCCCGGTAAAGGAAGATTTGGAGCGCCAAGCCCACTCCGTCGTCCTTGCGCTGGGAGGGGTCAATGAAGTCAAAGTCACCATGACCGCCCAGGTCCGCGCCCGCGCGGGTCAGGGAGAACCGCTCGCCCCCGGCGTAAAGCATGTCATCGCCATCGCCAGCGGAAAAGGCGGGGTAGGGAAAAGCACCGTCACCGTAAACCTTGCCGTATCCCTCGCCCTTAGCGGCGCCCGCGTCGGCCTCATGGATGCCGATGTCTACGGCCCCTGCATCCCGCTCATGATGGGCAAGCAAGATGCCCGTCCTGCCACCCAGAACGAGAAGATCATCCCCATCCGTGCTCACGGTGTCGACATGATGTCCCTCGGATTCTTGCTTGAGCCCGGTCAGGCCGTCCTCTGGCGTGGCCCCATGGTTGCCGGCACCATCCGCCAGTTGCTTGCCGACGTCGCATGGGGAGAACTCGATTATCTTTTGGTGGACCTGCCGCCCGGAACGGGCGACGCCCCTATGTCTCTCGCCCAACTCGCGCCGATCACCGGCGTCGTTATCGTCAGCACGCCCCATCAGGTCGCGGCTAATATCGCGGGTAAAGCTGTCCAGCTCTTCCGCCGCCTCAACGCCCCCATCATGGGTGTGGTCGAAAACATGGGCGAGTTCACCGATCCCGACTCCGGAATCACCCGCCGCATGTTCCACGGCACTCCCGGCACCGAGTTGGCGCAGACGTTGCAGACCAACTTCCTCGGCTCCGTACCGTTCGATCCTCGCATCGGCGAATCCGGCGACGCCGGCATCCCGTCGGTCCTCGAATATCCCGACAGCGATCAGGCGCGGATGTTCCATCAGATCGCCGGCGAAGTCGCCCGCCAAGCCAGCATCGTCAGCATGACCCGCCAAGATCTCACGAAGCTTTCCGACGCCGCCGAACGACCCAAGTTCGCGCCGGTCAACGGCTAAGCCGAGGGAATTCTAGTCGCCCGAGCCGAAGTCATCTTCGGCTCGATCTGGCCGAAAGTGCCACGAGAAACTCCGTCCGTCAGTCCACAGGGAAGCGGTTCCCTCATTGGCGTAGAGCGTATGAATCCCTTTCGCTTGCGGATCGTTTGGCAGTTGTTTTAAGCCGAGCCGCACGCGCTTCAAAGATCCGTCCGCCATTAAAAAGTGCGTGAAATCGGTATCGCCCTCTGCCATCGGTAACCCACTCATGGCGGCAAACATCACACCCTGAATGTGAGTGGTCGGTTCTCCACCGACCGAGCCGGTGGAGGCGGGCCGGTAGACGCACTCCGCCGCGGGAACGTTTTGGCAGATCATCGACGGGTTCACACCGGCGTTATTCACAATGTTTCCGGCTCCAAATCCCGTCCAGTACAGCGGCACCAGTCCCGGATGCGGCACCGCCTCCGTCCCAAAACTCTGCAGGAGACCATTAAAGGTGATCGCCGCTTTCCGTTGCGGTTTGGTTGGGTCCACGGTTTGCCCCGGGCGAACGAAATCTGGCAATCCTGGCAGCTCGAGATAGGTCGAGGTTTTCGCATAGGGAACGATTGCGTTGGCCCACAAACTGCCCACTTCGGCCGGTTCGCGCGTCGCCCACCAACCCGTCGCCGTCTCCGCTGGATAAGGGAAAAGCGGGCGGTTCGATGATCCTGGAATCTGCGCTCGGGGATAAATGTCGTCAAAGTCCGCGGCGTACATCATGAGCGCTCTAAACGCCTGGTCGTACGGCGTTTCCACCGGCTGCGCCTTCGGCGAAAAAGCGCTCAGGGCCAGGCCGATGCCGACGATCGGAAAAACGAGCGCATAAAACTTCTTCATGAATGGAAAACCCTACCTACGGGGACGGATTGCGAGGAGGAGTTGGTTCTTTTGAGGGGCGGAGCGAACCCGACGCTAACCACAACGATTGCGACGTTCGATAATTTCCCAACTGTGGCGGAAGACCAACTCGGTCAGGTCGTTCCAAAGGTGATAAATCTCCGCCAGCTCTTCCAGGGTGCACAACTTGCGACCCAGCGATTCTTCTTGCATGGTGATCTCCCCCAGTTCTTGCACGCGGGCCGCGTAGCAATCCGCCCACCGGGTTTCGCACCGATCCGTGATCAGATAGCAACCGATGTACTGAATCTCGGCCAGAACCGCCCCGGCTTCCTCCTCTGCTTCACGACGCGCAGCATCCAGCGACGTCTCGTAGGGTTCTACTCGGCCCGATGGAATGCACCAACCCCGGTCGGCGATATCACAAACCAAAACCCGCTCGTCTTGCCAAGGAAACACCAGGGCCGCGAACGCCCGAATCGGCGGTCGGTACGGGGCCGGAAAGAACTGCAACCGCTGCCGGCCGTACTGCCCGCACGGAAAGCGCTTTACTGCCAAACCACCACCTTGCCAAGAATCAGCTTCGTTTCGATGGGACCGAATACGCGACTATCCTGCGACACCGATCGATTGTCACCCAGCACAAAAATCTCGCCTTCTGGCACCACAAACTTGTCGTTGTGAATGGGAAAGGTTCGGGGCCAAAGACTCTTGTCTTCCACCTCCATCCCCTCGGTGCGATAGACGCGCTTGATAAAGTAATCCGCCTTCGCGTTCTGGGTGAACTCCTTCACCACCACAATATCGTTGGGCTTCAGGTGACCAACCGCCCAGTAGGCGTCAGTGACGAACAATTTCCGCCCCGATTTGAACGTGGGGAGCATGCTTTCTCCCTTTACCACCACGGTTTTGGAGTTGAAAAACAGAAATATGGCCAGGCCCAGCAGCCCCAAAAGGACGGCGGTAAAGGTGCGGATTCGACGCTTCTTAGTGACCGGCATATAACAGTTCTAACCTATTGGTGCCCCTATATCATACGGTGAAAACCGCTCAATCCGGCGTTTTTGACGGGTAAACGTGCGTTGACGGCATATTTCGGTATCCTACTAGATCCACTTGAGCGGCCAGAGTCGCTTATTTTGGACCAAGGGCAACCACGGGAAATGGGGAGCGAAACCACAACACTACTCATTTACGCCAGCTTGGGTTTTGGCGTGGTCTCGATGATCACGGCCGTCATCGCTTTTCGATCCGCCCATTTCGCTCGTCGTCGTTGGCACTCTTTGCTCACGGGCGGCGACGGTGCCCGCCTCGAAGAGCTTCTTGAACTTCACGCTCAGGACCGCGGGGTGGTAGAACGACGAGTACGCGATCTTGAGGCCCGCGTAACCGAGCTCGAAGAGAAAGGGCGGTCGTCCAAACGATTCTTGGGTCTCGTCCGCTACGACGCCTTTGAAGACGTGGGAGGAAGCCAGAGCTTTGCGTTAGCGGTTTACGACGAAAATGGCGACGGAGCCATCCTTACTTCTATCGTTGGCCGAACCGATTGCCGGGTATACGCTAAGCCATTGATCAAGATGCAATCGGAACGAAAGTTGAGCCAGGAGGAACAGCGAGCCATTAGCGAAGCGCGATCAGAAGCGCCGCGCACCATCACCTCGCGTTAATTTCTTACCATGAGCGTTCAAACCGACGACCTGATGCTCATCGAGCGCGCCCAGAAGGGCGACCGCGCGGCCCTGAATGAACTCGTGCGAAAGTACGAGACGCGAGCCTACCAATACGCCTTTCGATTAACCCGAAATCCCGAAGAAGCCGCCGATGTCGTCGCCGATGCCTTCGTCCGGGTTTACAACGCCCTGCCTAACTTTAAGGGCAATGCTCAGTTCACCACCTGGCTCTATCGCATCCTGACGAACTGCTACCTAGACCACCGCAAGAAAGAATCCCGCCGACAAACCACCTCGCTCGATGCGGCGGTCGAAACCTCGGAAGGAGAGATGGAGCGTCAGGTTGAAGATCCTCACGGTACGCCCGAAGACGAATTGTTAAAGAGCGAGCGGGGTCGCCGGGTCGAACTTGCGCTGCGGAGCCTGCCCGAGTACCAAAAGGCAATGATCCTGATGTTCCACGCGGAGCAGATGAGCTACGAGGAAATTGCCGAGGCGCTCGATCTCCCCATCGGAACGGTCAAGAGCCGGCTGAATCGAGCTCGATTGAGCTTGCGCGATATTTTGTCGAAAGACGAGGAACTTTTCAAAATCTAGGTCGTCAAAACGACCGGATTAAGCACACGGTTGGAGGAACCGGATGTCGATTCCAGTAACAGAACAATGAATTTATCTCGAGCCCGAGAATTATTTAGCGCCTATTTTGAAGGAGAGTTGGATGCCGCCTTGAAGCATCAATTCGAGGCGGCCCTCAATTCCAGCGAGGAGTTGCAGAACGAATACGCAGAGTTCGTCGCATTCTTCGGTGAGCTTGGCAACATGGCCGAGGAGGAGATCGAAGTGCCGATGTACCTATCGGACCGCATTGCCACCCGGCTGGAAGAAGCCCAAGCAAAGCGATCGACGGGGCTTGGTTCGTTCGGCTTCGGCTGGTTAACTGGCGCATTCTCTCGATTTGCGGTGGGTGGCCTCGTCGCCGCCGCCATCCTCGGCGCCGGAATCGGCATCATGTCCAAGGGTGGTCCCGCCGCAGCAGGCCTCGTTCCGTTCTGGAATCCTTCCGAGAAACCGCCGGTGGCCAACGTTAATCCGCTGGAATATAGCTTTGATGGTCAGTTACTGTCGCTGACGTATCAGGTTCAGGAGCACCAGACGCTGACGGTGAACGGTCAGCCCGTTCGTCCAAAGCGAGCCGGTGATCGCACGATCACCGTAAACCTTCCTAACCCCGGCGCGAAGGCGGCAGAAGTCAGTATCGCCATTGAAGGTGGCAATCTTCACGAAACCGTGGTTGTTCCCGGCAAGGACCGATCCGGGATGGTCGCCAGCACGGGGCAAGTGCAAGAGTTCGCTCACGCCTTGGCCGATCGGTACGGCGTTCCGGTCCGATTAACCGTCGGAGACTCTAAGGCGGCCATCGCCTGGAACCTCACCCCCAACAATCCGTACGACGCCGCCAAGTCGGCGCTCGATAAGACGGGCTTCACTGCCGATAAGAGAGCGAACGGCTTTATCGTTATCAGCGGCCAGTAATAAATAAACTCCCTTCTCCCTCCGGGAGAAGGGCCGGGGATGAGGGGCCGGTCATGCCCGAGCTCATACCGCAGCGCAAAGTAAATATCAAACTCCCCCCCCGGGAGACGGGCCGGGGATGAGGGGGCGGCTACTCTTCAGGCCATTCGAAGCGCCAGCTATCCACTTCCAGGTCGGCACTTCATCGCAATCAATTCCCCAAACCCGTAGCGAAGACCCCAGGGAAATCGGGTATCTTTGCTAGTCGCCGTCGAGACGACGGTAAGGAACGGTATGGCGAAGATTTGTCAGGTAACGGGTAAGAAGGGCAACACGAAGGCGAAGTACATTCGCAACCAGCACTCGCAGGGTTGGAAGTACAAGGCGCCGCATAAGCCGCGAACGCAGGAAGCAAACCTCCAGAGCGTGCGACTCAAGACTCCGTCTGGCACCTATCGAATCCTGGTCGCCGCCAGCGTCATCAAGTCGCCCGAGTTCAACGCCGTCGCCTGCGGCTTAAAGCCGATCCCCGCAGCTTGGCTTAAGAAAGGCACCTACGGTATCTAACCCGAACGATCCAAGAAAATGTCCCTACCGGATTACATTCGGTTGGGACATTTTTCTTTAGATAATCGCCCGGGTTCACCGGGCGATGTCATCTCAGCTACTCCAAGTCAACGTGGCACCGACGGGCAATGAAGGCGAAGGACCTCCGGTTACAGTTACCGTCGCTGTCGCAGTCACTGGATAACGAACGCCACTGGTTACTGCGGGGATTGTCGCCGAGAAGCTGAATGCCGTTGAACCCATTGCGCAGGTGCATGCAGCAGCATAACTGGCTCCAGAAATTGTTACGCGAGCCGATAGCGTTTGACCGGTGGCATATGGCTGCTTCAACGTTCCCGATCCTGCGACTTGGGGATGGCTCGCCGTCCCTGCTGCGGTCACGACTTTGACGATTGGCGTGTATCCCATGCCCATAGGTTCATTTGGAGTCTCGGACACAAACGGGACTATACACGATTAGTGGCCGAAGTAAGCCTCGAACTGAACAATTGCTCTTCAGCTAGGCATAGTAATTTGCATCAGTTGTCGAGCCAATCGAAGCAAAGTCGCGTCATCTGTCTGGCCCGAGAGGGGGAGCCGTACATGCTGTGATATTGACTCCGTCATCCGGTTCCATAAATCAATCTCAATTGACTTAGCGTTGCCCGCTCCGTCCGTCATGATCGGTCGGTATGCCGCCGCAAATTTGCTGGCAGTCATCCAGTCTTGCCGATAGCAAGCGTATGCCGAAAGCTCCAAAAGGCCGGTCGGCGCGATTTTCTCAATTGGTAAGTTAACCAATTCCCGCAGTTCATTTTCTACATCTGACCACCGATTATCGACCAGGTAATAAAATATAATGGCAATACGCGCCCGATGTTCGTTCCAAAAGCCACCTTGTCGGTGAAACTCTCGCGCCACCTGGGAATTTAACCGATGGGACTCCGCGAAGTTGCCAGAGTCCGCATACATCGAAGCGAGGCTCATTCGAACCTTTGTGCCTTCAATGCTGGTAGATGGAAAATAGTTCAATGCCTCGGTGTAAAGGGACTCCGCCTCGGCAAACTGCCCTTGAGTACTGGCTAAGATCGCCAAGTTGTTCAACACCACCGCAATCCAGTGCGAATCCTCCAATTTTCGATAGTGCTCAAGTGCCAAGTGATATTGCTGGGCAGCTCCCGGCAGATTGCCAATATTCCACAGCATGGCTCCCAGCAGGTTTCGCAGCCGCGCGATTGATGGCAGTGGGCTAGCCACTGCCCCTTCGGTGACTCGCTCCAGCCAGGGGATGATCTCCGCCAGTTTGCCCGTTCGTAACTGTAACCGACCGTAGTAGTAAGCAAAATCCAGGAGGTCCGTATCCACCGGGTACCCGATGCGGTACTCGGCCGCCCGCCGCAAATTCTCCTCCTCGGCCTGAAACCGCAAGATGGTGTCCCGCTGCTCGGCTTGCACGCCCGACCCACTCAGCAACTCCACGAAACTGGACGCCCACCGGAATAGCTGCGCTGCGGCCGCATCATGCTGACCGCTAGATCGCAATTTCGATTCCGCAATTGGACGAATCGGTTCCAGGTACCGGTACCGTGGCTCCCCGGCCACGCCTTCTTCGCGAAGCATAAGCGAAGCGTCGTAAAGGCGCTCCACGGCCTCAAATCCATCAATATCCAGTCCGGACAGAACTGTTACCGCGGCCCGCACGGTCCAACCGGTGCGGAAAATCCCCAAATACGCAAATGCCAACTGCTCCTGCGGTGAAAGCGTTTGGAAACTCCATTCGATGCTCTCTTCCATCGAATAGTGCCGACCCGGTTCGCCCGGATTCTTCACTTGTAACCCGCGGATGAGTCGCTCCACCAGCTCGCCCGGCGTTTCCATGCGAAGTTTGGGGGCCACCAGCTCCAGCGCCAACGGCACTCCATCCGTACAGCGACACAGTTCGGCAAAATCTCGGGCATTCGCGTCGTTCAGCGTGAATTCCGGCGCCTTTGCCTGGGCCCGCTCTAGTAGAAGCTGGGCCGCCTCTGATTCCAGCACCACGGCTACGGAATCGGTGTCGGGTGCCGGTAGGGAGAGTGGCCGCAGCCGGTACTCCGCCTCGCTGGCCAACCGCAATGGCTCCCGCGATGTCGCCAATACTTTCAGGTTCGGCGCGGCTAACAGCAACTCCCGAACCAGACTCCGTACGGCCGACAATACATGCTCGCAATTGTCGACCAACAGCAGAATCTGCCGACCCTTCAGCTTCGGTTTCCAGGGGCCATCGTCCCCTAGCTGCAACGCGGAGATGAACGCCATATCCACCTCGTCCGGACTGCTAC
>Ga0114959_10003399_pt1 | contig 12501 bp, 8 predicted proteins | sample C_130625_EF_Meta_FD_87317 | JGI IMG/M metagenome (GOLD analysis project Ga0114959, IMG submission 87317) | Freshwater microbial communities from Lake Croche, Canada to study carbon cycling - C_130625_EF_MetaG | ecosystem: Environmental > Aquatic > Freshwater > Lake | place: Lake Croche, Canada...
ATTGGGCTAAATATTTATAGAAGCTGAAAGTGCAATAGACTAAAGTACATAGTTTTAATTATTTTTGAGACCAATAAAAAAATAGTTTTTAGTATAAAATGTAGTTTAGTTATTGTATTTTATAAAATAACGTTTATTGATTAAGTTTTTATTATTTTGCAAAAAGTATTACACATTTAATTGAATAATTATTATCCGATATTTAAAAGTTATTGTTTGAATTTTCATTTCTCGAAAAATTCACTATTTCTATTTTTGGGCATTCTTATTTTCCAAAAGACATTTTCACAAACAGATAGTATACAAACACAATTTCTTACACCATCCATAAATGAACTTACCAACGCCGAAAAAATTAGGGGCAAAGAGACAAAAGTATCAGTAGCAAGTTTAATTGATATTGAAAAAAATGAAGCGCCAGGTGTTATTACAATTATTACATCGCAAGATATAGAAGCAATTGGCGCAAGAGATTTGATTGATGTTTTAAGCACTATCCCGGGTTTTAACCTAGCCAGCGATGTGCAAAATGGATTGGCATTTGGTATCAGAGGAAACTGGGCAGAAGAAGGTAAAATTTTATACATGATTGATGGTATGTACATGAATGAATTGGCTTACGGTTCATATGTAGTCGGCAATCGTTTTCCAATAAATAGTATTGATAAAATAGAAATTATACGTGGTGCAGGCTCAGCATTATATGGCGGATTGGCAGGTTTAGGTGTAATAAATATCATTACCAAACAAGGGCAAAAATTAAACGGACATAAAATTTTTGTAAATGGAGGTACATCTACAAACAATATTAGCAGGGCTGGATTGAACTATAACTTTGGTGGTACACTACTAAATGGTGCAGAAATATCAATTTGTGCTATGTCTAATTTTGGTAACCGAAGCAATTTATCAGTCCAACTTTCGGATTCAGAAATTGTAGGTTTTAAGGACTCTTCGCAAGTAACCAATCAAATGTTTTACCTTAATTTCAAAAAAAACAATTTTGCTTTTAAACATTTGATGGAAGATTATAATTTCCAATCAACATTTGAACCTATACATTCTTTAACAAGAACTTTACTTGACGAAATAAATTATACCTACACAGAAAACAAGTTTAGCATAACACCAACATTTCGATATAAATGGCAATTGCCATGGAATACCCAATACGGCAATCCAATTCTTTATGGACCTCAAAATACTGTTACGCAAAGAACAAATTTGGGTTTTACATCCAGCTATAACTTTAATATAAATTACAATTTATCGCTTGGAGGGAATTTATACAATGACGGTTACAAATATTTTTATTCGCCAACACAAATTGCTACCGGTGTAAAACGAAACTATTTTTTTGGTTATTCCGTATTTGGTGAGCTATTTTTAAATTTAAAGTTCACTAAAATGTTTATTGGATTGAGATATGATAAATACAATGACTTCAAATCATTTTGGTCGCCAAGGCTAACAGCTTCTAAAAGCTATAAGCACTTTTTTTACAAGGCTTTAGCTAATGTATCCTACAAATTGCCAACCATACAAAATATTGTCCAATCAGATACTGCTGGAATAAAGCCCGAAATTATTCGCGAAATGCAATTTCAATTAGGATACTACAATAAAAACTTTGAAATATCATCAACCTTTTTCCATAACAAGCTAAATAGACTTATCGTTTTTTTTGTGGATAGTCTACAAAACGAATCTTACAAAAACAGAGGTAAGATGAACACGCGAGGAATTGAAACGGAAATCAAATGGAAAATTGGGAAACTAAAAATTTCGGCCAACCATTCATTTTACCAACCTTTTAATAGTACTTCAAGTGATGTTTTAATTGATAAATCAAATGAAAAATTAGGCACGTTTTCATTTCCATTACACAAATTATACTTTGGATTTTCATATCAACTAAACAAGGATGTTACCATTAATATTTTCGAAACGTTTTTAAGTAAAAAAACTATTGTAGCACCTAAAACTCTATTTCATAGTTCAGGTGCAATAGAATTAAAAAACGAAAATAATATAAATATAACTTGCCAAATCCAAAACTTATTTGACGATAAACTAAAGTTAAACTTTGGATTATACAATATATTAAATACCAAAAACTATTATGGTTATGCTTACAAATCAGGCTATCAGCCAATGATAGGTATGGGTCGTGAACTTTTTTTTCAACTAAAATATAGTTTGTAGATGAAGCAATACCTATACATAGTATTATTTTATCTTTCGATACTAACTGTAAGTGCACAACACTTTTCAGTAACACGAACCTTATGTAGTTCGCTAACCTTTAGCAACAACAATTTAAAGAATGCTCACGCAAATTTTTTAGCAACATCAATAAATAATGATTTTGCTAACATTGAAAAAGGCAGTTCTGACATCACAAATAATGATTACATAAACGCTCAACTAGTAAATATTTTGGCACTTTATCAAAAGCAAGATTTGAAAAAGTGTGTAAGCAGCATAATAAAAATTGACAATGAAATTGAAGTCCTGCCCAATATTGAACCAGCAACAAAATCGCAATTTTATTGCATCAAATATGTTGTATACAACAATTATAATTTACATGCCGACGAAGAACAATTAGGAATTGCATTAACAAAAATGAACGATACCCAAAAGTATTGTTTACTCTACAATGTAATTTATGAAAATTGTTGTTTCTATGATTTTATTGCAAAAAATTACACCAAAGAATTCCTTTCAATTGCCTTGAAAACTTCCTATTACGATTATGTCAAATCAATATCACTGCTAATTGTCAACAATAAGTATGAAAACATAGATAATAGGCTACAAGCAAGAGATTCAGTGATTAATTTAATTATAAAAAAAAACTATAAAAATAGCTTCAACAACAGCATAAAATATACTGCTTTTGATTCAGAAAAAGAATTTGAGAAAATTATAAATTATGAAAAAATTGTAAGCCTAAATGATTTAGGTGTTGTTGCCAGAAAAATTAAAAATTATGATGTTTCAATTAAATATTTTAACGATGCGCTAGTGCTTCTTGATAATTGCATCATTAAAACAATTGAACCAGACTTAAATACAAATCTTGGAATATCATTAACCTTAAAAGGCGAGAATGAAAAAGCCTATAGATATTATCAAGCCGCTTTAAGTATTTATACTTCAAAATCAAACAATAAAAAAATAGCTGAAGTTTATAATATTATTTCGAAAAATAATTTTTTACAGTCTAAGAATAATGCGGCTCTGGTAAGTTGTAATCAATCATTAAACTATAGTGCTCCAAGTAAAGATTATTTAAATATGTGTGAAACATATTTATTGATGTCAGAAATTTATAATGAAGAATTTGACTTTCAGGAATCTGCTAAAAACTATAAACTTTATTCCGATCTTAAAAAACTAATAGCCGAAGAGGCTGAAAAAGCAACGAAGTTAAAACTTCAAAAAGAAAAACAAATAAAAGAATACGAAACCGAAGCGCAAGAAACCTTTGTAGTTCAGGAGCAAAAAAAAGGTGAGCTTTTGAAAATTAAATTAGAGTCGGCACAAAAAGAAAATAAATTATTAGAAATGCAACATGATGCTAAACTGCGCGAAGCATCAATGGCTTATAACCAACTTGAAAAAGAAAAAGCAAACCAAGCACTTGCATTAATTGAAGAAAAGTTACGAAACAAAAGAAAAGAGATACAAGATTTAGAAGGTAAAAACAAAGTTAATGAACTTGAAAATGCGGTGAATGAAAAAAAACTTGAACTTGCCCATAGCCGCAACTACGCATACTTTCAAACTCAAATTATTAATGAACTTAAAGTTGATGTAATTAAAAAAAATCAAAATTATTTAAAGCTGGGAATAGTAGTTCTTGCAATTTTATTGTTTTTGGTTGTGCTATTTTTAATTAGAGGAACTAAAAACAGAAAAGAAATTCAAATACAAAACTTTAAACTATCAAAAAAAAATGAAGAGATTGAAAATCAAAGAAGTATCATCACTTATAAAAACAAAGAGATAATTGATAGTATTAATTATGCAAAAAAAATACAAACTGCTCTTTTGCCTACTGAAGAAGAAATTACAGAAGTGATGGGAGATGCTTTTGTTTTGCATATTCCAAAGGATATTGTATCGGGTGATTTTTATTGGCTTCACGAATCGGAAAATTATTTATTTTATGCAACTGCTGATTGTACAGGTCATGGTGTTCCGGGCGGATTTATGAGTATGCTGGCAATTTCATTACTGAATGAGATTATTAAAGATAAAAAAATTGAAGAGCCTTGCGACGTATTAGATTTATTATCGGCCAAATTAATTTCAGAGCTGAAACAAACTGAAACAAACACCACGTCAAAAGATGGAATGGATATTACATTAGTAAGGCTTAACAAAAGTAAAAATGAACTTTGTTTTGCTGCTGCCTTTAATGATTTATGGCTGATTAGAAATGATAAAATTGAAGTATTTAAAGCTGATAGAAAACCAGTAGGTTTTCATTATGGTGGCTTTACACAATTCAATCAACAAAAAATTAAATTGCAAAAAAAAGATATGATTTTCACTTTTACTGATGGTTTTGCTGACCAGTTTGGTGGTGAAAAAGGAAAGAAATTTAAATACAAAAACTTGAAAAATCTACTTTTATCAATATACTACTTACCAAATCGTCAACAAAAGCAGATGGTTTCTAACACCTTTGATAAATGGAAAGGAGACCTTGAACAAGTTGATGACTTGCTGCTTATTGGATTAAAAATATAAAACCTTTTTTTGATTTATTCATTGCCATTATCAAAAACCCAAATTTCTTTTTCGCGTTTAACAAGCTCAGTAAATTTACCACTAAAATGCGTTGCTTTTACTGCATGGTTATCAATCCAATGATAATTTCCGCCACGCGGTTTTCCAAAAATAATTCCATGATATTTGAAGCCGTGAGCGTTTAACCATGATTCAGTATATGCTCTGTGTTCCTCTAAGCGAGAAGTAAAAAAAGTAATGATATTACCTTCATCATACCACTTGTTAAGCATTTCTTTAGCACCCGGAATTTCAAATGCTGTAAGCATTCCTTCAGGCTCTTCGTTAGAGTTATCCTCGCAAATAGTTCCATCAATATCAATTAAAAAATTTGTTATTCCATCAGCCAAACTGGGGCTAATTTTATTACCGTCCGCATCAAACTTTTCTATTAAATCAACCATGATTATTTATTTTTTTTAAGTGTACAAATAACACACTAATTATTTTTTTTCGCAACAAATAATTTCATTTTTTGAAAAAATAAACAATAGAACAATACGTATAAAACTTCTGCAATCCCTAATAATTCAAGCCAATTGCACAGCTTTGGACATTTAATATTTCAAGAAAAATGAATTAAACTTGCTAACAAATCTTTTCTCTTCTTTATAGTATTTGAAGGTTTGAAACAAACATAAAATTGCTTTCTTTGCCTCGAATTTTAAACCTCAAAAATTTAGTAAAATGATGAATTTTTCTTTAAATGAAAATCAGGAAATGATTGCTCAAACTATCCGTAAGTTTGGCGAAACTCACATTAGACCAAAGTTTATGGAGTGGGACGAAAGTCAAGAGTTCCCAGTAGAAGTATTTAAAAAATTAGGCGAACTTGGTTTGATGGGCGTATTGGTTCCAACAGAATATGGTGGCTCGGGATTAAGCTATACTGAATACGTTACTGCAATAACCGAATTAGGAAAAATTTGTGGTTCAATTGCATTAAGTATGGCTGCGCACAACAGTTTGTGCACAGGACATATATTGGCATTTGGTAATGAAGAGCAAAAGAAAAAATACTTACCTAAATTAGCTACTGCCGAGTGGATAGGTGCTTGGGGGTTGACAGAAGCAGGCACTGGTAGCGATGCTATGCGCATGAAAGTAACTGCCAAGCAAGACGGTGATTATTACGTTTTGAATGGTGCAAAAAATTGGATTACTCACGGTATTACTGGTGATGTTGCTGTAGTGTTAGTGCGCACAGGCGAGTTATTAGACAGTCATGGTATTACTGCATTTATTGTAGAACGTGGCACAGAGGGTTTTGCTGGTGGTAAAAAAGAAAATAAATTAGGCATGCGTGCCTCAGAAACTGCCGAAATGATTTTTACAGATTGCCGTGTACACAAATCGCAAATATTGGGTAATGTAGGTGATGGATTTGTGCAAGCAATGAAAGTATTGGATGGCGGAAGGATATCAATTGCATCGCTAAGCTTGGGAATTGCCAAAGGTGCTTACGAAGCTGCTTTGAAATACTCTAAAGAACGCGAACAATTTGGAAAACCAATTTCACATTTTCAAGGTATAGCCTTTAAGTTGGCCGACATGGCAACTGAAATTGATGCGGCCGAATTACTTACATTTAAAGCCGCCGACATGAAAAATAAAGGAATGAAAATTACCAAAGAAGGAGCCTATGCAAAATATTATGCGTCGGAAGTAGCTGTGCGTACATCTACTGAGGCAGTTCAAATATTTGGCGGTTATGGTTATACAAAAGACTTTCCGGTTGAGAAATTTTACCGCGATAGTAAACTTTGTACCATTGGCGAAGGTACTTCCGAAATACAAAAACTTGTTATTGCAAGAGAACTATTGAAATAACAAATAAAATAATTTTTAAAAAGCTTCAACACAAAAATGTTGGAGCTTTTTTTTTACTCAAATACTTTTAAATGAATAAAGCGCTATTGACTGAAAGTATGCAAAGTACCAAAGCGTCTTGCTTTTTTCAAGTGAACAAATCTGCTTAACTCAGCGTAATCAGTGAACTAAATATTTTTAGAAGCTAAAAACGACACACACTTAAGTGCATAGTTTCAACAATTTTTGAGACCAATAAATTAATACCATCACAAACGTTGGGCTAATAAAAGCCCAGCAAAAGTAGCTGTAACACACAGTACGATACTTGCAACAATGTAAATGATCAAACTAATATGATGTCCTTGTTGAAATAGAGTTAATGTTTCGCTACTAAATGTAGAATAAGTGCTGAATCCGCCGCAAAAACCTACAGTCCAAAACAAACGTGTTGTTGGCGATATAAGTTGTTTATGGTCGGCTAAACCAATTACAAAACCCAAAGCCAAACATGCTATAAAGTTTACAAAAAAAGTAGCAAATGGAAAATGATGGTTATGCAAACCATTTACCCACTTGCCTAAAAAATACCTAGTTAACCCTCCAAATCCACTACCAACAAATACAGCAATTATAGATTTCATTATAAATTTTAAAAAATAATTTTACCAATGTAAAGTGTAAAAATCAAATTACTAACACCACAGTTTTTTACTTTTTCATGAATCTTAAAACTCAAAGTAACAATAGTGTAAACTTCTTCAATCTCAAATAAATTGTTTTTGAATTATTTATGGTGTTATGCATATTTTTTTACATTTGAAACCTGATACATTTTAACATTCATAAGATGTAAATTTTAAAAGTATATATTTTGAATGATTGCAAAATAAAATTATAACATGAAACATTTAATTATTGAAGCAACTGAAAAAGCGCCATTTGTAGATTTTAATGCTGAAAGTGGAGTATTATCAATTTCTGGAAAATCAATACCTGAAAACACTGCAAAGTTTTACCAAGATTTATTGGATTGGATTGCAGAGTATGCAAAAAGCCCGAAGCCCGAAACGGTACTCAATATTTATTTGATGTATTTTAATACATCATCAGCCAAACGAATTTTGGATTTGATAAAACAAATGCAAAAGTTACAGGACGAAAACAAATCAAACACTACAGTAAATTGGACGCACGAAGAAAATGATACCGACATGCTTGAAGCTGGCGAAGATTTTCAAGGGTTAGTGCATATACCATTCAACATCATTAGTGTGGTAGAAGAAGATTAAACTCTCTAAACCTTAACATTACCAAGCCAAAGAAATATTTTATAAATATTTCTTTGGCTTTTTTGTGTACCACCATCCTGTTAAATTACCAAGTGTTTTAAACACATTAGCAAATGCATTAAAGTACAATGTAATTGCCAGCACTATGCTAAAGCACCATATTACAATAATATTTATCCAAAAAGTATTGTAATATTTTCCGAACCATACTTTTTCGGGTGTATAAAAATGAGCGTTTATCAAACTGCTTTTCGATGGAGAATGAAAAATATTATCATTTAGTTGTAACAAATGATTATCAATTTCCTCGATTCGAATTTCTTGCGTAATATTCTTTACCAAATCGGCAATGGTTTGGTTTTCGTTGTTTTGTTTCCACACGGTAAAAGCCTTTATTGATGCAGCGTTTGGAACTAATTGTTTCATGGTATTCTCCTTTTGCTTTAAAGCCGTAAGGTTTTTTACCTTATAAAAATCAACAATTAAAATTACATGTCTCCTTAATTTAGAAATCAATGCAGCACTGATATTGCTTTCATTCAAAGATTCAATATCAGTGAAAGTAATTCCTGATTGTTGAGATTCATCCTTTAATTCATTTGATATGGTCAGCAATTTACTTTTCAGATTAAGTACTTCACTTTTATTGCTCATATTACCTTCACAATCGTCAATGATGGCATTCATCTCATCGGCCCAATAACTCATTTTAAAATTGGCTTCACTTATCTTTTTGTCTGCATCAAAAAAATATTTTTCATAAGCATTGTCTTTAAATTGATTTACTGCTAGCGCCTCGTAAGCCCAGTAGCTGGTCATAATTTTACCTGCAATTGGCACTTCCTTTTTTGATGAAAGTGTTGGATGTAAATTATCGAACTTTACAATTAATCCACTCAATAGCAATTGAGGAATGATTAAAAATGGAATTAAAATATAAATTGTAATGGCTGAATTAAATGTTGCCGAAACGTTTAAACCCAGCATATTTGCAAAGCATGAAGTGGTAAATAAAACCAACCAATATTGCCAATACATATCTTTGATTTCTAAAACACTATTGCCAATTAATACAAATAAAAATGTTTGAATGGCTGAAAACGTAAACATCAAAAGTATTTTACTCCATAAATAACTCGACTTGCTGAGGCTTAAAAATGATTCACGTTTTCGAATTTTACGGTCAGCAATAATCTCTTCAGCGCTAACGCTTAAACCTAAAAATAAAGCTACGATAACACTCATAAAAATATAAGCTGGTATGTTCATATTGTCAGCAAACACATAACCATTATCGCTTTTAGGGTTTACGTATTTTATCAAAAACGATAGTATTAATGCTAATACTGGCGCTTCAAACAAATTAATGAGCATGTATTGCTTGTTGCTCAATTTACTAAGCACATCGCGCTTTAAGAACACTTTAAATTGTTGCCATTTAGTTGGCACTTTAAAAATACTTTGAGGCAACTCTAAGCCTTTGTTATCAATACTTTCGGGTTTATTATTTTTAATAAAATATTTATTCCATTGTGTAGGAGAAATTTTCCGCTTTTGGGTTGTATTGCCATATTCATCTAATACTTGCGCTTCAATTATAGTAAAGATTTGCTCGGGGTTTACATTTCCGCACACTATACATTCGCTTTCATTGGCGTTGATATGATTAACTACATTTTTAAAGTAAATAACAGCTTCAACTGGATTGCCATAATATATTGGGTAACCGCCCACATCAAGCAATAAAAGCTTGTCGAACATCTTAAAAATATCCGACGATGGTTGATGAATAACTACAAAAACCAATTTACCTTTTAAGGCTAATTCCTTGAGCAAATCCATTATGTTCTCGCTGTCGCGCGATGACAAACCACTGGTAGGCTCATCAACAAAAAGTATTGATGGTTCTCGAATTAACTCCAAAGCAATATTTAATCTTTTCCTCTGTCCGCCGCTTATTGTTTTAGAAAGTACATTACCAACTTTTAAATCTTTAGCCTCAAACAAACCAATATCGGTAAGCAATCGCACACATTTTTCTGTTATTGCCTCATTACTTAAGTAACTAAAACATAGTTTTGCATTAAAAAATAAATTATCAAAAACGCTTAACGATTCTATCAATAAATCATCCTGCGAAATATGACCAACAATACCTTTTAGTTTTCCCTTTTCTTGATGAAAATTAATGCCATTGATGAGCACCTCACCCTCGGTTGGTATGTCGTTTCCATTTAAAATATTTAGTAAAGTAGATTTCCCTGCACCACTTCCACCCATTATTCCTACTAGCTTACCAGATGTTTCGGCTATATTTAAATCATGCAAACCTCTTTTGCCATTGTTAAATTCATAGCCAAGATGTATTGCTTCAAAAACAATTTTTTCATTGGTGTTTGCTGTTAAGAAACAACTTACCACATCGCTATAAAAAATAGGAGCAAACTTTGGACTTCTAATTGAAACACCCTGGTTTAGTATATATAACTTTCCGGTGCTTATTTGATGTCCGTTCATAGTTATCTCGGTATTACCAAAATAACGAATTACGTATAGCGCAACACTTTTTATAAACATTACCCTTATTTGACCTTGCAAACCATCAACAAACAAATGCTTACCTTCTGTTGTATTTGAATTGCCATCAACAGTCAAATAATAATTGGTTTCAGTAAGTAAATCTTCGAGTTTACTATTATAAAAAATGATGCACCTCAGGTATTCTTCCGATTCAATGTTAAAGCTATCTGCAACAGTATCAACAAAATCGCGTTCATCGTCACTTGCTGTTTGATTTGATAAAATTATTTCAATCAATCTTAACACAACAATCACTTTTTGCCTTTGTGTTAAAACAGTATTCAATTGCTCGCAAATGCCAATAACTTTAATGCTACTTAGGGCATTCTTTTTTCGGCGCAGTTCGCCTTCTTCCGACTTTTTATCGGATGCAATAATATCATCATAGAGTTTTAAATATTCTTTTGCAGCTTCTTCATTTAATTGCTCATTCAAAAATGCTTCAACCAATTGACGGCTGCTATTTTCAACAACCTCAACTTTTGCAATAAGTGCAAATAATTTTATAATGGCTTTTAGTATTGATTCACTCATACGCTACTAATTAAAAAAACATTTGTAAAATTTTGGTTGCAATTTATAATACAAAACACAACATTCATAATTCTTAATGTACAACCTTTCTCCTATTGCAAAAAAATATAACTTAAACTTATGTTGCGCCATTGTAAACAATCTTTTTGTATTGAAATAAATAACAAAAAACAAATGTAGCGCTTACCACATTTTATAAGCCTGATAAACTTTTGTTTTGCTTTGAAGCAACCACAAAACAAAACTTTTTAGAATTACGCCACAATGCATTAATAAAAAGAAAATTAAGATGTGGTAATGACGAGGCATTGATGCCAAACCTAAATTCCAATGATAGATATATAGCGATGCACATCTAATTGAATATCATAATTAATAGCATCAAACACGCCTGCGCATTTTGAGTATCTTGCTCAGGTAAAAATAGTAGGTAATACCAAATGCGCAACCCATCAAAAATTTTGACAAAGCACACGCAAAGCTACTTGTAAAAATATTTTGATATTTGGAAGGAAATTTGGTACTTGCGCTAATATCAGAGTTATAGCCCATTTTAAAAGACGACACAATAATGACAGATATATCAACACTTGAACGACTGACAAAAGAAAATCCACTTGACTATGGATATTGGAACGACCTTGGTATTGAGTATAAAAAACAAGGACGATTAAGAGATGCAATCATTTCATATTTGAACGGAGTAAATGCAATTTTTCAAAACATATATCTGCAACTTAAAAACTCAAAAGACAACGAATTTTTCGGACTTGAAAGCTTGGGAGAGAAAGCAAATCATAAATTTTGGTTGGACAGGACAATTGACTGCATAACCGCCTACGCAAAGACAGAAGGTATTTCAAGTATCCGCTTCCCAGACGGACAAACAGCAATCAAGTTTTCAGACAAATCAACTTATGGTGGACTTCATTACTTTGACCAAGACAAAGTAAGATACGTGCTACCAAACTTCATTCACACTTTTGCGGACTGTTTGACTTGGAACAAAATTTATGCGACCTATCTCAACAACATTGGCGTTGCTTATGCTGAAATGGGAAACAATGACAAAGCAAGAGAATATTTTAAGGAAGCAATCGCATTCACACCCAATGGAACAGATTATCCCAATCCAATTATTGGACTTAACGAATTAAACAACTAATATAGTGAGCAACCAAGAAGAAATGTTTAGAAAATTTCGGGAAGCTGAAATGAGAGCAGGGCAAAATGTTGACCCAAAAAAAATAATGACTGAGCAAGAAGTTCACGAATTTGGTATTGACGTAATTTACAAATATGCTCAACAAGAAGGTTACGAAATTGAGGCTGGTTCGACCGAACTTAATAAAAATCCACAATTTGTTTTAAAGAAGAATGGACAGCTTTATTTTGTTATGGTTAAAACTGGACCTGGTGACGGGACTCATTTAACCTATGACAAAGACTTAGCACTTCAAGTTTTTAACAACGCCAAACCACA
>Ga0114959_10003400_pt1 | contig 12498 bp, 14 predicted proteins | sample C_130625_EF_Meta_FD_87317 | JGI IMG/M metagenome (GOLD analysis project Ga0114959, IMG submission 87317) | Freshwater microbial communities from Lake Croche, Canada to study carbon cycling - C_130625_EF_MetaG | ecosystem: Environmental > Aquatic > Freshwater > Lake | place: Lake Croche, Canada...
GCTGATCCTGCTGCTCCTGTTGTTCCTGCTCCTGTTGTTCCTGCTCCTGTTGTTCCTGCTCCTGTTGCTCCTGCTCCTCAAAGGCAACGCCGTGAAAAACGTGAAGTTCCTCCAAAAGATGCAAAAACATTCTTTCAATCTATGGCAATAAATCCTAAAAAGTATGGATTTAGTCCTACCGGTGATATGGCAATTCTTACCCCAACAGGAGAAGTTGATACCACCCTTCCTCTTCCAAAATACAGGGAAACCACTCCTGAAGAAAGAGCAGAGTATGATACACATATTCGCGAAGAGATTCGTTCTGTTGAAAAAGAGTACGATGAATCACTTCGAAAATTAAAAGAGGCACTTACTCTTTGGAAAGAAACGGGGATAAATACGGATGCAATTCAATATCAAAGAGATTTAATTCGTCTTGATGCAAAACGTTCCTCCCTTCGCTCTCCTCTTCGGTGGGTAACTTCTTACAGAAATATGGATAGAAGAAAACTTCTTCTTAATTCAAAACAACCAGATTCAAAAATTGGACACCCGGTATATTCTCTTTCTATTCAATCCATTCCCTTTAATAAAAGAGTTGTTGAATCTACAGGTGATGAATCTGTATCAGGTACAACTGTTTCTAAACCAGAAGTAAAAGAAGAAACATTTATTGTCTTTTCCCTTCCAAGTGAAGATGAATATGGTATTTTATCTCCCGAAACACCAATTGATATAACATATAATGGGACTCGATATAATAGTATATTACAGGCATTTCATGCTGAAAGAGTAGGGCAATTAGGAAATCAAGGTCTCCGAACAAGTATTTTAAAAACCACAAATCCTAAAACAATTCGTTTTATGGGTATGTCTGTGAAAGGTGTGATTGAAAATCCGTCTTCAAGGGAACTCCTTATAAGTATTGTAACAGAAGCATCCAAACAGGATGCGCGTATTGTTCCTATCTTACGAAAAACACTAAGTGATTCTTTAGTGTATGCTGAAGCAAAAGATAATCTCCTTGGAATAGGTTTACCCGTTGATGCAAAAGAATTAGTTGTTCAAAGAGATGAATGGAAAGGTGAAAACCTTTTAGGGCAAGCATGGGAAGTTATTCGAACAAACCTCCCTAAAGAAGATGAAAAAGTTCAAGAAGGGGGTGCAGTCCTTGAAAAGGCCCGTACCCTCGACGATGTGAAAAAAGAAAGAAGTCATGTATTAATGGGTTATTATAGAAAAGGCAAAGCTTATCCTTGAATAGGATAATCCTGTAAAGTTGTTTCATTCGCATCGCAGTCTACCTCATGCGATTCATATGAATAACATGTGTTATTATGGTCACGGTACACTTTTGTATCCTTATCGGATGGGTGAGGATATTGATGAATAAGTTTCTTTTCAGGTTTATAAAAATGTGCAATCACCCATCCAATTGCTAGACCAGCAAGAAGAGGAACTAATTTAAAATGCCATATACCAATATCCATCATTCTATTAGTAAAGAATGTTTGAAGTACTTAAGACAGATAAATTTAATATAATATTTAGTTTCTTAATTGGATTTACTATAATGGTTTTAACTATACCTATGTGCAAAGGTGACGCGTGTATTATTAAAAAAGCACCATCGATTGATGACATGAAAAAGAATACATATAAAATTATGAATAAATGTTATCAATTTAAACCAAATGTTATAACATGCCCGGCGGAGGGTTATATTGAAGCATTTGAAGGGCTGCGTAGGAACTAAAAAGAAATGGAAAGGAAATCTGTATAGATACAAATGGCAAGTGCAGGTACTTTATTAGAAGATTTAGGGAATGATACAAGTGGTGATAACGACCTCGTTCAAAAAATATTATCTGATATGAATGTGTCATCTGCTCCTTCCGGAGCGCGCCCTGTGCCATCTCCTCTTCCAAATCAACAAAGTGTTCAACGTGTTGGAAGTGGTAATAGTCATATTACTATGGATTCCAATATTCCTACATCTCATATTATTGGAAATGAACATCCAACCCCGGCTGATTTTGAAGCTGCTATTACAGGTGCCAGTATTTCGCGTGATACTCAAGCAATGTATGCGATGCCCGGCACACAAGTGCAGAATGTTCCATATACACCTCCTTCCAAAAACATGTATGGAAAGATTCTTGATGAAATCAAAGTGCCTCTTGTTGTAGCTTTTCTTTTTTTCATATTTTCATTATCACCTGTTCGTATACTCATTGCTCACTATATGCCCTCTTTTATGAAAGCAACCGGCGAATTATCTATGGTTGGTCTTGCAGTTACAGGGTTGGGTGTAGGACTTATTTTTTGGCTTTTACAAAGAGTCATTGCTCCACTTTTAGCACTTTAACCTTCTTTCCATATAAGATTAGAATGAAGGGAGTTAAATTTACGCAACAAACAGGGAAAGTAGCTATTTCACTGTTTACTGTATATCTCCTATATGGCATTTTATATATACCTCTTTTTGAATATGTGAGTTGCCTTGTATTGGGTAGTATTACATATGGTATAACAAACTCATATGAATTATCACTCTTATCGGTATTAGTGGGAAGTGTTGTATTTCAATTTATACCAAAAAAAGAGGGCTTTACGGCAGTAGAATATGCTCCTCTTATTATAAAAGAACCCGTTGTAAAAAAAGAACCTAACGTACAAGGCGTAAGTTCTACATTTACTGAAGGCTTTGAAGGAGCCAATACGACAACAGGTGTAATAAACGTTTCTTCTACTACACCATCGAGTCAAGTAGGAATGCCTAGTCAAGTTGCGTTACCTACTACGACATCTGTGCCTGCATCTGCAACGGCGGTAACTACTTCTGCTCCTTCCGCTTCTGCTTCTACTACTCCTCTAGCAACAGTCTTATCTGAACAAGGAGTTCCTCCTGTAAATCAACCTGCTGAGATGTTTCAAGATAATGGGGGGCTTTTCAAGTTAGGCCAGATACCTACCGATGAAAAGGGTGGGTTTCATATTGATTCCGGAACTAGTATATTGAATGCGCTCAAATCATTAAAACCTGACCAAATACAATCAATGACGCAAGATACAAGGCAATTAATTGAAACACAAAAATCATTAATGAATATGTTACAATCTTTCAAGCCAATGATGTCTGAAGGAAAGGAGATGATGGCAACATTTCAGGAAATGTTTTCACCTACATCTACAGCACCAGGAAGTATAAATGGGGCACTACAGGCATCAACAAATCCCCTGTGATTTAATCTAACAAATAAATAAAGATGAGTAATGTGTCAGTAGAAACGCTTTTTATACTGACAATTATAGCATTTGTATATATTTCTTTACAACAAAAACCTCATGTTTCTTATGATATGCCTCCTATGCCTCCTATGCCTCCTATGCCTCCTATGCCTCCTATGTACGGAGCAGCACAACCTGTAAGTTCTACTGTTGTATATGCAGGCGGAGATGATAGATATTCTATAGCTCCCCGACCCCAACGAATGTGGCAGGCGCCACTAGAAGGTTCTACTCGCCCTCTTACACTTGATAGTATTGCTACACGTGGTCCACCTGAAGAATATCAACAAATGGGAGTTATAAATGATGGGTCTGGAAAGATCCTCCCCCTGTATGGAAGACGTGTTGCTGCACGAAGTGATTACTTTAATTACTATACACGCACAGATACATATAATCCTGTACCCTTACCACTTCGATTCAAAAAAAGAGATTGCCAAGATAATGCTGGATGCCAAGAAGTAATGTCAGGCGATGAAGTGCATATTTCCCCTACCGGCGAGACAGCAAAAGTTACATTATACGGATTTGATGGACCCAGATATCAATGAGCTATTATTAGAAGGGCCAGATGCCATGTATACCAAATAATCCATTTCAAAAATATGCAGGTTCAGATAGCACAGCTATTATTCAAACTCCTGCATTTTCTCTACAGGGTGCATCAACGGGGAATCTAATTCCATTATCTGGGATATCAAAATGGAGACTGAAGGATGGTGTCACCGCTGGTTCCTATACGTATGGAGATACAACGAAATATAATATGATTACATATTCAACTGAAAATATATTAGGTGGTTCTGCTGATTACATTTCAAATTCTACTTTATTATATAATGGAAAACAATATAAACTTTCATATATTGCTATTCATGCCCATGTATGGGAACAGAATAATGTACAAGTAAGTATGATTTTTACTAATGTATTTGATATATTTCATATAGCAATTCCAATTGAGACAATTGGTACCTTTACATCAGATAAAAAAGAGAACACATTTTTGAAAAAATGGTTATATACGAATGGTTCCGGAGCAACCGTATCAGTAAATGATTTATTACAATTTAATGGTCTAACTACAATAGCAAAATTTGATTTATATACCTTTTGTAGAAGCCCTGGTAATTATTATTTTTGCAGTTTTGATACTCCTTTATATATAAATAGTGGAAATTTACCTTCTTGGTACTCTACGCTAAATACTGATACAGACAAAAGAGTAAATAGTTTCAATAACATTTTTAATTTAATGTTTCAAGGAACGATGTATGTTAATAATGGCGATATGAATCTTGTAAGCCTAACGCCTGTCTTTACAAATGTTGCAAATGGAAATGTAAAGCCATCTAAATTTTCTGTGAAGGTATCTATACTTGCTTATAAATCAAAAAGTACACAAGCAGAACGTCAGTTGGAAAATGTAAAATGTTATCCCATTGATTTAGCATCGCAAGTAGATGAAGATGGAAATATTTACATTGATGAAACTACTAAAAAACCAATTGATATAAGTTCTTTAAGATCAGGTGACAAATCAACTGATACTATAACAGCTGAGCAAATTCAAACACAAAATAATATACTATATTGGATAATTTTTGTTATAATGCTATGTATTATTATAGCATGTATTGTTGCATTTGTTATATGGCAGTTTCCTACAACAGATAAGCATCCTATTACTACTGTTGCTTCTACTGCTACTACTGCTACTGCTACTGCTGCTACTGCTGCTACTGCTGCTACTGCTGCTACTGCTACTACTCCTGTTTCTTCTGCTTTTGCTCCTATTGTTAGTTTATTTAAGAACTTCTTTTCTGTTCCTCCTGCTTCTACTACTGCCGCTTCTTCTGCTTCTACTACTGCTGCTTCTTCTGCTTCTACTACTGCTGCTTCTTCTGCCGCTTCTGCTTCTTCTGCCGCTTCTGCTTCTTCTGCCGCTTCTGCTACTTCTATCCCTGTCCTTCGTAGTTTACTAAAGGAGGCTTTAACTGATTTTAATAATGCTCGTCTTGCTGTCGAGAATGATAAAAATGCTGGTGTTTCTACTGATGCTTCTAATGCTGCACTCGTTCGTGCTCGTTATGCTTTACAGCATGCTCGTCATGCTTTACATGATGCTCGTGCTGCTAAAAGTGGTACTATTGCTACTAGGCCCTAGAACATTATAACCAAATTACTCCTATCTTTATAGATGAAGGTCAGTCTTAGCTGGCTTGTGATATTTCTTTTTATAGTATTTGTGGTATACTTTTTCTGGAAGGGATGTAACATATATGAAAGTTTTTTAAGCGATCCCTTTGTTGGAGGAGTTTATACGTTAAATGATATTTCTATACATACATGTCCGAATAATACATCTTCTTTTGTAAATCCAAATGGATTAACATTATGTTGTGAAGGTACCTTACTTGGTTCAACTTGTAATGGAAAGGAAGTATGCTCTTTATCAGGTAATGCAGGATCTATGCCTTCCTGTAGTGAATACTATGGACAATATCTTGAAAGTAAGGGTTCTATGCTATGTCCAACTAGCATGCCTAATTATTTTGAAAATGGTAAGGGTGGCGGATGTACAGCAGGAAAAAGAACTTCAGATGGTAAGCGCCCGGCAGATGATAGTAATAGATGTGTAATATATTCAAGTGAAAAACGCGATACGTCTGACATCAATAGTTGTACAAATATACGTCGAATGGAAAGAGCGAGATGTTTTCGTAATGGCGATAATAATGTTAGAAAAACTTTAGAACACAGTAGGCCCGACAGCGATTTACCATATATTAGATGTCGTTATAACACTGATTCCTGTATACAAGAAGATACCTTTACAGAATCAATCCTGTATAATAAAGATATTATGAACAAAACTAACGAATCGAACGATCCAATTGAAAAATTAAAATTTTGTGGCCCATATGAAGCTTATTCTATTCAAAAGGAAATAGATATAGATGATGTTAAAGATATGGATGTATTTCCATTTCGTTTAGCAAAAGATGGTGGTAAAGCAGCAGAACGCAGGGCAATAAGAATAGCTATGGAGGAAGAACGTAAGAGGGCCATTGAGGAAGAACGTAAAAGAATTGCTATGGAGGAAGCAGCAAGAAGAGCTGCTGAAGAAGAACGTACTATAGCTATGAAGCAAGCAGTACAAAGGGCTATTGAAGAACAACGTAAAAACTCTATCGAAGAACAAATGAAACGATTATTCATGCCATGGCTACGTTAACTAAATAGAATATTTAATTAGATGTATTATCCTGATAAATATTTTACAGGCCTTTCAAAAAGAAACACGTGTAAAAGAAAAAGAGAAATGAAAAAGTTTGGCTCTATGAATGCTAACGACCCTCATGCATATGTGGGATTTAAAACTGATACGTCTAAGGGAGTTAGAACTACTAATTCAAGATATACGAGGAAATTTAAACAGATGTTTCCAAATGCAAAAACATTGAAAGAAAAATCTAAAGTCACAGGTGTTCCTATATCAGCCCTACAGGAATCATATAACAGAGGAATGGCAGCATGGCGCACAGGACATCGTCCTGGAGCAACACAACAACAATGGGGATATGCTCGTGTTCATAGTCTTTTAACGTGTGGAAAGACATTTTATACAACAGATTCTGATATTGTAAGGAATACACGTCGTAAGTCAAAACGAGCAGTAAAATGGTGGAAAAAATGTTTACAATGACCTTTCTTTATAAAATGCTACAGATGATGCTCCTCTTGGAACCATTTCAAGTCGAGGAATATTATCTTCTAAATGTTCTGCATTATCATCATCCATTTTAGGCTCTGTATGAAAAAGAGAGGGTACCCCAACAGGTATTTCATCAACATGATAGGTTTTTTTAGGTATTTCTGCCCTTACATTTGGAAAACCTCCTAAAAGACCATGGTTTCTTTCAAGCAATAAAGTAAATCCTGCTAAAAAAGCAAGAAGGCCGGAGAATACAGATGTATAAGATGCATATACAATATATCCAAGAATAAGCATCCTTACAAATGTATTACCAATAAATTCCATAGAGATACCAATACTACGAAGAAGGGGAGCAAGAAGAAGTATACCAACCGATATTCCATTTAAGATACTTGCGTGCTCCATCTGTTTTGTAGCATTAAATTTGATAGTTTCAACCGATAATAAAATAGGTAACAATATGTTAACAAGGCAAGGATATCGAATTGAAAAATCTACTTTAGATCGTGAAAAGACATTTGAGCTTCGTAGAACATTAACCGTTTCACCTAAAGTTCATGGTCGACCGGGTCAACAAGCCGAATCATTTGCAATTTATACTGAATCAGAAACACGCTTTTATATTCCCAGGGTATGGGGAGCAAGACAGTATGGTCCACCTACAAAATCTATTGTGCCTGAAGGTTGCACTCTTCGTGAAGATCTTTTATTTATAGGAACACCATATGACTACCAAAAAGATATTGTAAAGAAATTTATGGATGCAGATGCAAATGGTCTTTTATGTGTTCCTTGTGGACGTGGAAAGACATTTATGGCGATTCAAATAGCCCATTTACTTCGTAAAAAATTTCTCATTATTGTTGATAAAGAATTCTTACTCCAACAATGGAGTAATGAATTAAAAAGTCTTATACCAGGTATTAGAATTGGAACAATACAAGGAGATTTGAAAGAAATAGATACAGTAAGTATTTCAGACCCAACTGTTTCTGAATTGAAAGTTCGCTTAAAAAGTCTCGGACTTTCTGTTGGAGGAACAAAATCAGATTTATTACAACGACTATATAGTGTTGAGCCTAAAAAAGTTCTTACATATGATTGTTCTATTGCTATGATTCAAACGTTAGTGAGTAGAGAATTTGATAGACATGAGTTTGATTCATTTGGATTTACAATCTTTGACGAGTGTCATCATCTTGGGGCTGCCCATTTCTCTCGTGCTTTGTTAAAAGTCCAGACCAAACACATGTTAGGGTTAAGTGCAACTCCTACAAGGGACGATGGTCTAACAAAGGTATTTGAATGGTTTATTGGAGAACCAGTGTACTGGGAAAAGGTGCGAGAAGCAGACCCAGACGTTATTGTTCGGAGAGTTTCTTTCACATGTGAAAAAGAAACATATACAAAGATTCCGGTGGATTATATGGGTTTACCTGTTTTGCCTAGACTCTTAACACAACTTATAGAATGTGAAGAGAGAAATCAGGTGATTGATAGACTTATCGTTGATGTGTTAAAAGAACCTTTAAGAAAAACATTAGTATTAGGTGATAGGATTGAGCATTTGAAACGAATCGAGGCAAATATTCCAAAAGGTACAAAGGTTAGTTATTATATTGGCGGAATGAAAGAAGGTGAGCGAGAAGAAGGAGCTTCCACATCTCAAATTCTTTTAGGCTCATATGCTATGGCATCGGAGGCTATGAATATTAAAAGTCTAAATACAATGATTATGATTACACCTCGAAAGAAAATAGAACAAAGTACCGGACGTATTTTACGAATTCAAAAAGACAAACGAGATGTTCAACCTCTCATCATAGACATTGTGGATAGCCATAATGTATATCAGAAGCAATGGTTGAAACGTCGGGCTTATTATAAAAAATGTGCTTACAAAATTGAAAATGAGAAAGCACAACACGATGATGCTGATACCGATGCTGATACCGATGCTGATGCTGAGGCCGATTCAAAAGTAGAAACACAGGGACAAGCATTATTTATAGAAGAGTAATTACCTGCGATGTTTAGAGCGAGTCTTAGACTGAGACCTCTTGGAACGTTTGTTAGACTTTGTTTTTGTCTTTTTCCCACCTCCTCGGGTAGGTTCAATTGCCTTTGTTACCATTAAATGTCCATCAACCGGATGACCTGCAGGTAAATTTTCATATCGTGCTGTAGGAACAGTTAAAGAAGCTTGTCCACCTGAAACGTCGGATGGGGTATACGCAGCAGAAACAGGTGAAGGAGTATAGACTTGTGCACCACCTGCCTGAGTCCAAAGTTCTCCACCTCGCATATTTAAAGTTCCACTAGCACCGCTTGGAGGAATTGCTGAACGACTTGCTTCACAACCAAGACTATGTGCCTCACCACCTACAAATTCATATCTTCCTCCAGATTGAACACCAGGGAGTCCGTGGAGATTCATAGAACCTAAATGACCTGGGCGATTGTAGACAGCATTATCTAGGTTTGTACCCGCACCTACAATTGGATTATACATTGTCTGCCAATGTGGAGGCACACGAGTGAACTCGATAGTATTACTTCCACCTCCTTGTTGCCTTTGTTGCCTTTGTTGCCTTTGTTGCCTTTGTTGCCTTTGTTGCCTTTGTTGCCTTTGCCTTTGGGTACGTTTCTTATTAGGCATATCTATTTATACTAAAGAAATAATCTCATAAGAAGAAAATTCATCATTCCATTCGACTTTCACAGGTATTTCTTTTGTATCATTTGTTTTATTTCGTAATAATCTACTTATATTAATATCTTGAACAGCTGCATACCCTTTTGTCTCACCATTTATAACAATGGTATATGTATCAGGAAATTCTTCACTTGGAATAGCAAGTGTCCTTGTTTCTTTTACTTGGGGTTTCATAACATTTTGTGTATGAACACGTTGTGTGTTAACAGGTTGTCTGGTAACAGGTTGTCTGGTAACAGGTTGTGTGTTAACAGGTTGTGTGTTAACAGGTTGTCTGGTAACAGGTTGTCTGGTAACAGGTTGTCTGGTAACAGGTTGTGTGCTAACAGGTTGTGTATGAACACGTTGTGTGCTAACAGGTTGTGTATGAACACGTTGTGTGCTAACAGGTTGTGTATTTGTGCGTGTTTTGTTTATATGAGTTGTTTTCGCAGTTGCTGTATAACCTGTATTCATATTACTTCTATTTGAAATAGGTGGCCTTGGGGGTGGTGGGGGAGGCACAGGTGGTTTTACATCAGTTGGACCCGTTTCAGCAAGTAAATTCTTAGATAAGTCTAAACCAGGTTGCGTCTCCCTTAGCTGTATACGAAGTCTTCTTGGCATAGTATCATTTTGAGCAAATATAAAATCAGGAGGAGTACCCCATCCCTCTATAGATTCAATTGGCTTATACACTGCAGGTTGTATTCTCAAATCCCTTTGTAAGGTTGCGTCATACACATATGAATGTTTATATATATCTAACAGTCGTGTCCATCGTTTTGTAAAAGAAAGCCCTCGTATATCCTCTCCTTCAACTATCTTCATATCTTCAATTCTAAGAATTCCTTCCGTCTTATTCAAAGAAGCAATACATATCGTCCCCTTTTCAGATAAATGGCTTTGAACACGCATAGGAATTATATATGAGTTCTTACCCTTGTCATCCATCCAAATAATAGGTGATTTTGGCATCATAACCAAAAATCCAGCTCTCCCCCCATCCAACATATCGAGAAACATCCATTTACCATTTTTCATAATAGCAGATGCATAATTCATATCAGCATGTTGACTTATACGAATATCTCCAAGCAGGCTCTCCACGAATCGTTGTGTCGTTTCGTGGAGAGACGGGTCAGGTTTCCTAAGTTTACAATCTATACCCTTTAAGGCACTTGAGCGGAGACTTGGTTCCATCTAATATATATATCAAAATGGCTTTAGATGCTTGAATATGATACGTTCCATGACTCATCATTTGCCATCACACCTCCCCGCATAAACTCACCCCCATTTTGTATCATTTCAGCTCCAAATGTTTTCTCAGCATGTTCTGTAGCTAACATCGCCTTTCCAGCTACACCTGCCGCATGAGCGATATCAGTATCATCATTTACGTAGCCGGGGCTAAAGGAATTTTCAGGATGGCGCATTCTTTGAGGAATTTCTGCAGATTCATATTGATTTTGTTCTGGGTCTCTGGGAACTTCACGTGTTGTATATGATTCAGAATTAACAGCAGGAACAACTTCTACTTCTTGAATAGGAGGTGCCGATGGTTCACTTGGTTCGTTTACAGATTCAGCATATGTAAATGTTTCCTTTTTTGTAGTATATACTGAATATATGTAAAATAATAGAACAACAAGTAAAATAGCTATAGCAACGCGTGCCTGCATCTGCTTATAATTGTATTTTCAAAACTTGTATTTATCCCCTAAAACATAACAACCGGAAGCCCTTGGAATACGTCCCATAGATTTGAGGGAAGAACGGTATGTAAACCCGATAGATTTGCCGCGCCTATAGTTTCTTTCAGCTCTTTTTACGCGAGTTATATTTCGAAATGGACTCCGTTTTACAGAAGACTGTTTCAAAGAGAATTTTCTTGTTTGACATACCATTCGAGTGACTCTTCTAATATAGGAGAAGGAGGTCTATACAAAATAGAAGGTGGAATACAATCCTGTAAGGGTGTCCAATCCCATGAATCCGTGGTATCTGTATCAGATTCTATAAGCGCCGGTGTAACATTTTTATATTTCCACTTTGTTCTAGCAGTATTATATATATTACAAATCTCCAAGGGTATAGCTGTCTCTTGTAAAGGTTCAAGAACTTCTTTCATTTCCGTTTCTAATTCATTTAGAAATGTACGAGATATAAGTCGGTAATGATATATTATATCATTTTCTAATTCCCATAATTCATTTCCTGCATCCCAACGATAAATAGTATTTACATTAGATTCAGAGGAAAGATACCAGATTCGTTCAACATATACCATACTTTCCTGGATAAAAGTTGACATTCGAGTTTAAGTAATTCACCTGGCACTCAAATGGAAACTTCAATTGTATTTCTTGGCCAAAAGGGTGAAATTAAACAGGGTAAGTTAAAAACGGTTACACCTCAAAGTATAATGGCAGCATTAAAGAAAAAAGAGCTTCCTTCACTACTTGGAACATATTCTTGGAAACAAAGGTTTCTTTGCCTGTATGGATATACAGAAGGAAAGTCTACTGCAGAAAATCAACATCATTTACCGGCTCCCCTTGAAGGACTTACGTTTTATGGAGATATACTTGTTTTGGCATGTGCTGAAGCAAATGTAATTACAAGTGCTGTAGGATTAAAGACACATGAATATGAGGCATTTTATACAGCTCGTCTAGAAGGAGATGAAAGTGAAGGCGAGAATGATATTGTGGATGGAGATGTTGACGCAGAAGATGTTGACGCAGAAGATGCTGATGTAGATGGCGATGCTGATGTAGTAGATGTAGAGGAAGGAGAAGGGGAA
>Ga0114959_10003401_pt1 | contig 12496 bp, 5 predicted proteins | sample C_130625_EF_Meta_FD_87317 | JGI IMG/M metagenome (GOLD analysis project Ga0114959, IMG submission 87317) | Freshwater microbial communities from Lake Croche, Canada to study carbon cycling - C_130625_EF_MetaG | ecosystem: Environmental > Aquatic > Freshwater > Lake | place: Lake Croche, Canada...
ACGTTCACCCGCGATCTCCTCGATCCGGTCGCGCGGCAGGTCACCGAGCACACGCGCGACATGCTCGACAGCGCCGCCTCGGCGGCGGAGGTGGCTGCCGCCGTGATCGGGGATGTCCCCGCCGATCTCCGCCCCAACGCCCTCGACGTCGTTGGGTTTGCACTCCTGTCGAGTGAGCCGGCGCTCGCCTACGTGCAGCTCGGTCTCCCCGATGGGGGATGGGTCCGGACCTCCCGCCGTGATGACGGGAGCCTCGAGTCTCAGTTTCGTCTCATGTCGGGCCCCGAGGCCACCGCCACCCGCACGATCATCAGACGCCGCGCCCCAGGTGCCAAGCGCGAAGAGATCCTCGAGCAGCACGAGGACGAATCCGCCTACGACCCCCGCACGCGCCCTTGGTACTCAGGCGCTCAAGGGACCAGGGGCGTCTACCTCACCGATGCCTACGCCCACTTCCCCGACCAGACGATCGTCGTCACCGCCGCCGTCTCCCTTCGGGCGGAAGATGGGTCCGATGCCGGCGTGGTCTCGGTGGCGATCACGCTCACCGATCTGGCTGAAATGCTCGCGCGGCTCCGGGTGGCCGGCCGGCCGATCCGAGGCTTCGTCCTCGATCCCGCGCAGGGGACGCTGGCAGCCGCCGGGGCGGCGCCGCTCCGCGCCGACGGTGGGAACGTGACGCTCCCCAGGCTTGCGGACACCGATCCGCCGGTGCTCCGGGCCCTCGCCCGCACCCCCGAGTTCCAAACGGCGCTCGATACCGACACCGACGCCTCGATCGCCTACGTCGCCGAAGGGGCCCGCCAACTCGCCGTCATCCGTCCGATCGCCATTCATGGGCGCGAATGGGTTGCCGGCGCGGTGGTGGCCGAAGACGACTTCATCGGCACGATCCGCCACGACATCACCCGCAACATCCTCATCAGCCTGGGAATCTTGGCCTTGTTCCTCACCGGAGCGGCACTTCTCGCCAAGTCTATTTCGGCTCCGCTCCATGCGATCGCCGTGGAGACCGAACACCTCCGCCGCTTCGACTTCTCCGACCGCGCCCTCCCGCATACCGTTTTCGAGGAGATCGCTGACGTCAACGGCGTGTTCGGAAGCCTCAAGTCGGGCCTCCGCGGCTTCGGGAAATACGTCCCGCTCAAGCTCGTGCAAGAACTGCTCGCCGACGGCACCGAGCCCGTCCTCGGTGGCCGCTCCGAAGAACTCTCGATTCTCTTCAGCGACATCCACGGCTTCACCGGCTTCTCCGAGGAGATCGGCGTGGCCGACACCGCGCAGGTTCTCGGCGACTATCTCGCCGGAATCGCTGGGATCGTGACCGACGAATCGGGCACCGTCGACAAGTACATCGGCGACGGGATGATGGCCTTCTGGAACGCCCCCCGCCCCGTCGCCGACCACGCCGAGCGGGCCGTGATCGCGGCCATCCGCTGCCGCGATGCGATCGCCACCATGCCCCGGGCCGAGCGGCTCCGCACGCGCTTCGGGATCCACACCGACCGGGTGATCGTGGGCAACTTCGGCGCCCCCGACCGCTTTGACTACACCGCCATCGGCGATGGCGTGAATCTCGCCGCCCGCCTCGAGCGCGTGAATAACGAGTACGGCACGGCGATCATCGCCAGCGACCACACCCGCCGGCTCGCCGGCAACTCAATCGCCTGGCGGCGCCTCGATCGGATCGCGGTCAAGGGGAAGCGGCTGCCGACCGAGATCCACGAGGCGCTCGGCCTTGTCGGCACTATTCCCGAAAGCGTCCTTGCCGCAGCGGTTGAGTACGAAGCGGGTCTCGATGCCTATTTCACACGCGACTTCATCCGGGCGGCAGAACGCTTCGACGAAGCGATCCGCCTCCGTCCCGACGACGACGCGGCAGCGATCCTCCGCGAGCGCGCCGTCGCCTACGCCGCCTCCCCGCCACCCACCGACTGGGACGGCGTCCACGTGATGCTCGTCAAGTAATTGGGAGCATCGCCCCGCTCCCTCTCACGTCGATTCGTTGGCACCCGCTGGCTGTCGGCGGGTCGCGAATCGATCCACCGATGGCAGTGGACGAACCTCCCCGCTCATGAGAGCGTGAAGCGGAGCGGGTGAAGCGGGCGACTCCTTCAGAACTGCGGGGAAGGCCCGCGGACGGCACCCATCCACCGCCCACCACCGGTCACTCGCTCGTGGACGTGCCGTCGACCGTCTCAACCTTTAGAGGTCGCCACCCCAAGCGCGAGTTTCATAATTTCAGTGACACGAAACTCACGTGCATCGTGAAAACATCCATTTTTTGTGAAATCCGCTTCTCGCTTCGAGAAGCGAAAAAGTGGTCTTACGGCGGAATCTTGATCGCTGCACCTTGGGCCTGATTCCGGAACGCGATTTGCGTATCCGCCGTTTTGGTTTTGGGGGCGGGGAACATCAAGCCACGGTTTTTTTTTGAAGCGGAGCTTCTCATGCGGTCAACGTTGATCATCAGGTCGCTGGTGCGGGGAGTGGGGATCGGCGCGACTCTCGCAGCCGGACTTTTGGCCCTTTCGCCAGGATTGGCTTTCGCCCAAAGCGGAACCTGGAATGTCGACGCCGCCGGCAACTGGAGCCTCGGCTCCAACTGGCTTTCCGGGACTGTGCCAGGGAACGCCGCAGGAGACGTGGTCGGGCTCACCAATAACATCACCGCCAATCGCACCGTCACGATCGACACCACGTCCCGCACCGTGGGCACGCTGACCATCGGCGACGCCAACAACACCCACGCGTTCACGCTTGCAGCGAGTGGCGGAGCCGGCTTGACGTTCAATAATGGCGGCAGCGGTGCTGCTCTGAATGAACTCGGAACGATCCAAGATACGGTTTCGACGCCGGTGACACTCGCCGACAACCTGACCGTCAACGTGGGAGGTCAACTGTCGATCAGCGGGCCGATTTCCGAATCCGGTGGCAGCCGGTCGCTCACGAAGTCGGGCCTTGGATACCTGACGCTCAGTGGCAGTAACACGTACGCAGGGGATACCACTGTCACGGGCAGACTTACGGTTGCCGCGAACAATGCCTTGGGGACCACGGACGGAGCCACGATCGTATCGACGGGCGGCCAAGTTCGGCTCAACAACGGCGTCACTGTCAGCGGTGAACGGTTGACCCTCAGCGGCACCGGCGAAAGCACGTCGGAAGGCGTGCTGCGGATTGCTTCGGGCACAGGCACTTGGGGGGGCATCGTGACGCTTGCCGCAAACTCGACGGTGCTCGCTGGAGGCGGCAACGTTTTGAAGATTGGTCCGGGCAGTGGCACGGCGATCAATCTGCAGAGCAACACCTTGGATTACACGGGTGCAGGCAGCCACGAGGTCCTCGGCGGAGTCTTCGGCACCGGCGGCATCTCCAAGCGCGGCTCGGGCCCGTTGACCCTATCCGGGAGCGGTAGCTACAGCGGTGCGACCACTATCGCCTTGGGTAAGATTGTTGCCAACGCCACGTCGGCTCTCGGAACGTCGCCGGTGACCACTGAGGGAGGCTCCCTGGAACTGAAGGGCGGATTCGACGTGGGCGGCGGCCTGCTGACTCTCAATGGCGAGTCCCTCACCAACGTCAGCGGCAACAACACTTATTCCGGTCCCGTGACGACAGGTACGTCGGCCTCGCGAATCGTCGTCACGTCGGGCACGATGACGTTGAGCAACACGATCAGTCAAAGCAGTCCAAGCAATGCAATCACGTTTTCGGGTGACGGAGTCACGCTTATCTCCGGAAACTTGGGGGCCGGCCTCACCTCGCTCGACATCAACGCCAAGGCCTCCGACGTCCCCACCGTGATCTTGACCGGCAGCAATGCCAATTTCACGGGCACCGTGGGCGTCCAAAAGGGCACGCTCCAACTCGGCGATGGCGGCACGACCGGTTCGCTGCCCGTGAGCGGTGCCTTCAACATCGGCAGTGGGGCCAGGGTCATCGTGAAGCAGAGTGACACGGTGACCCAAGGCACCGACTTCTCAGGTACCTTGAACGGGCTGGGCGGCTTTACCCAGGCCGGCAGCGGCACCACCATCCTGAACTTCGCAAACTCCTACACGGGCACCACCAACGTCGACGCTGGCACACTGATCATCAATGGAAATCAAGCGGCGGCGACCGGTGCCGTGACGGTGGCCAACGGGGCAACGCTCGGCGGCTCGGGCGTCATCGGAGGGGCTGTCACTGTGAATGGCATCCTCTCACCGGGCAACAGCCCCGGCATTCTGACCGTCGCCTCGCTCGACCTCATAGCCAGCAGCACGACGCGGATGCAACTCATCGGCGCCGGCAATCTCGCCGGCACGGCCGGCACCGACTACGACAAACTCGTGATCTCGACCGCCGGCGGCCTCCGCTACGGCGGCATCCTGGATCTCGATTTCGCCAACACGGCGACCTTTGACGACGGGACGACGTTCAACCTTTTTGGCTTCACTGTCTCGACGCTCGGTGGCTTCGGCTCCGTCATCAGCAGCGGGAGCGGGAGCTACGGGGGACTCACCTTCTCAGGGGTGGACGGCGTGTGGACGGCTCTGTTCGGGAACCAGCAACTCACCTTCAGCGAGCTGACCGGTCAGCTGCGGTTCACAACCAACAGTGCGGTGCCCGAGATCGACCCGGCCAGTGGCTCGAGTGTCCTCTCGCTCATCGCCGGTATGTTCGCGTTGATCGAGCAGCGGCGTCGTCGGGCCAGGCTCGTGGCTTGATCGAGGGGCTTGTTGATCGCTGATCTACAACCGGGCCGGGCATCGCAGGGTGCTCAGGCCCGGTTTCTTTTCCCACCCGCCCTTGAGGGGGCGGTTGCTCGTGTGCGGCCGGCTGTGGGATCGGGGGGAGGAGCCCTCTCCCTCCTGGAGTCATCCCGAGCCCCCCCGGTCGGCCCGAGAAAGTTGACAATTTTTCCAGCCACGTTCCACACTCTCCAGGGGGGATTCGTTCGGGGGGCTGGAGATCAGCGAGTATGCCACTGCGGGATGACGTAGCGATGAGCGCCGCCAGACCCGCTGCGGGCGCCGTGGCTCCAACCGCCGCCATGGCTGGCAAGCCCATCAAGGCGGCACGGCGGTCCACTCTCGCTTCGCGGATTACGGGCACCTCCGCCGCGGCGGCGCAACTCGAGTTCGAGATCAGCCGAGCCGCCCAGTTTGACAGCTGCGTGCTGCTCACGGGCGAGACAGGCTCTGGCAAGGAGGCGGTCGCGCGGGCAATCCATGCCTCCGGCCCCCGCCGCAACAAGCCGTTCGTGGCGATCAACTGCGCGGCCCTGACGACGACGTTGGCGGAAAGCCAGTTGTTTGGCCACGTCAAGGGGGCGTTCACCGGTGCCGTTGGCACGGCTCTCGGCGTCTTCCGCGCTGGCGACGGGGGCGTCGTGTTTCTCGACGAGATCGGCGAACTGCCGCTCGAGGTGCAGCCCAAGCTCCTGCGGGTTATCCAACAGCGGGAGGTGACGCCAGTCGGTTCGACCGAGGTGTTTCCGTTTGAGGTCCAGATTCTCACGGCGACGAATCGCGAGATCGGCCTGGAGGTCGATCGGGGTGCGTTTCGCCCCGACCTTTTTTTCCGGCTCAACACCATCGAGATCCATGTGCCCGCCCTCCGCGACAGGGCGAGCGATCTTCCCCTCTTGATCAGCCACTTCTCCGCGATGCTGGCAGCCCGGTTGGTCAGGGAACCCTGGGTCCCCGACGCACCAACGCTCGCCCGGATGCTCCGCTACCGCTGGCCGGGCAACATCCGCCAGTTGGCCCAGTTCATCGAACGCGTCTACGTGTTCGGCACGGTTCCCGACCTTCCCGTCGAGCCGCCTGAAGCGATGCCTGCTACGAACCCCGTGCCGCCAGCCGCCCTGAACGTGCCAACCTCGCTCAATCTGCCAACCGAGAACGGACCCAACCGGCCATCAGAGGCAGAGCTTCCCGTGTTGAACCTCGACGAATTGCGCCGGATCGCCGTTCGGCAGGCGCTGTCCGTGACGAGCGGCCACATGGGCCGGGCGGCAACCCTCCTCGGTGTTCACATCAACACGATGACGAAGTTCGCCATGGAGTCTGGCGACGGCACCGTTCCCAGGCAGCGCGCCGGCCGGCCTCGTCGGCCGCGGTGAGAGGCGCCGACGGACGTCCCCCGCAGAAAGGCATCACTTCCCGGCCGGCTCGTCGGCTTCGTGGAGCCGCTTCATGAGCTTGTCGTGATCGGCGTGGGCGGCGCGGAGGGCGTCGTTGACGCTCTGAGCCAGGGCCATCGCTGTCTTCGGTGCGATCGATTCCTCGGCGTGGTGCTCGTGGAGGTCGGCATGGCCACGGCGGGCGACGCCGAGATTCTTCTCGATCGAGGCGAGGATCAACAGGGCCTCCTTGTCGCCGAGTTCCTCGGCATGCTGCAGCATCCGCTTGACGTGCCGCTGGATCCGCTCGATGTCATCGCCGATCGCGTCGCTCACCTCGCGCGCCACCTCCGGGTCGACCACCCCGTGCGCGGCGATCTCCGCTCCCACATCGATCGGCGCCGGCGTTACGGTCGCGACGCGGGTCACCGGTGCCTCGGCGCGCTCAACGACCACAGCCGGCGCCGGCAACGTGGAGTGGGCCTCGGCATGGGCCGGCACCGCCACGCCGTGGGTATCGCGGAGGTAGCCCTGATAGCTCTCGACATGGGAGCGGGCGCTCGAATAGGCGTTGTGCGAGCTGCTGCCGTAGAAGCTGTAGCTGCCGCGGGCCTTCGCCCCGGCATCGGGGGCGGCGTGGGCGACGATGGAGGCAAGGCAGAGACCGATCAGCAGCGCGACGCGAACAGACCGCATGGAGAAAACTCCCGAGGGGATGAATCGAGCGTTTTTTCATTGTGGCCGGAGCCGCTCATGGCGGGCAAGGATCGCGCTTCTGGCTGCGATGAATTGCCTTCGCTCTGCCGCCGGCGATAGGCTCGCCCCATGGACAAGCCCTTCACACTCGCCACGAGGCCCCTCCTTCGGCTCGTCTTCTGCTGCGCGATCTACGTCGCCCAGGGGATCCCCTTCGGCTTCGTGACGGTGGCCCTGGCGGCCTGGCTTGCCAATCAAGGCGGCGAAGAGAACGCCGTCGGCACCATCATCGCGCTGGCCGTCCTCCCCTGGAGCTTCAAGTGGCTGTGGGGCCCGGTCGTTGACTCGGGGCTGTTCGGGGCGCTCGGTCGGCGGCGGCCGTGGCTGATTTTCGCGCAGTCGATGATGATCGTGACGGCGCTGTTGTTGCTCCGTGCCGGCGGCGACACCGCCCTGCTCGGCTGGCTCGTCCTCCTCCACAACGTCTTCGTCGCCCTCCAGGACGTGGCGATCGACGCCCTCGCTGTCGACATGCTCGAGGGCAACGAGCGCGAGCGCGCCAGCGGGATGATGTATGGCTCGTCGTATGTCGGCACGATGCTCGGCGGCGCGGGGCTCGGCCTCGTCATGGCGACGTTTGGCCTTCCTACCGCCATCCTCGCGCTCGCCGCAATCCAGACCGTCACCCTCGGCGTCGTCCTCGCCATCCGCGAGCGGCCGGGGGATAGGTTCTTCTTCGGGGCGGGAGGTGTTCGCGAGGCCGCGGCCCCCGCTGTCACCGGGCTTGGACCAGTGGCTCTTCTTTCCCAGTTGGCGACTGCCATGGTGCGCCCTGCGGCGCTGCGGACGGGCGTCGGCGCGGTGCTCTTGAAGATCCTCCCGGCGCTACTTTACGTGACGATGACGGTGCAGATGTTCAAGCACCTCGGCTGGTCGGAGGCCCGATTCGCCGAGGTCAGTGGCGGCTTCGGGAATCTCCTCGGCTTGGCCGCCGCGGTCGCCGCCGGCTTCCTCGCCGCTTTCATCGGCCCCAAAACAACCGCGGTCGCTGCCAATGCGATCCTTGCCGCCTCCTGGATCCTCCTCGCAGCCAAGCCTTCCCTTTGGGAGTTCGAGATGACGATCTACGTGTGGTTCGGGATCCACGAAGCCTGCCTGGCGTTCATGTCGGTGTCGCTCTTCGCCCTCTTCATGCGGGTGTCGACGCCGACGGTGGCCGCGACGCAGTTCACCGCCTCGATGGCGCTGATGAATCTTGCCACGAGCTGTGGCTCTTGGCTCGCCGGGCCGGTGAGCGCCTGGTTCGATGCCCCGACAACGTTCCTCGTCGCCGGTCTCCTCCAGCCGATCGGCGCGATCCTCCTCCCCGACGTCCGCTCGAGTGGCCGCGGGCCGGCGCCGCTTGCCGAAGACGACCATCTCCCCCGGCGTGGCACCGCAGCGGCGACCAGCGAAGCCGGCCCGCCGCCGGGGGCAGCCCTGTCGATCGGCCCGATCCCGGCGTTGATCGGCGTGCTGCTGGTCACGATCGCCATCGCTCTTCCCTGCCAGGCCGAGTCCGAGCCAGCCAATGAATGGAGCGCGGAGGCCGAGCGATCCCAGGCGACGCTCATGGAGCGGGAGACCTTCTGGGACAATCGCGACCAAGCGTGGTTTCTCGAAAACGTCCCCCTCCTCGACTGCCCCGACGCCGACATCGAGACAACCTGGTGGTATCGCTTTGAACACCTCACCAAGCATCTCACCTACGGCTCGCCGAACAGCGGATACCTGTTCACCGAGTTTCTCGACCGGCCGTCTTGGTCGGGGGCGTATGGCGCCATCTCCTGCCCCGCGGGCCACCAACTCTCCGAGGCCCGCTGGCTGCGGTCGCCGCGGATCGCCCGCGATTACGCCAGGTACTGGGTGAACACTCCCGGCGCCCAGCCGCGCAACTATTCCACCTGGCTTGCCGACGCTGTGTGGGGCGTCCACCTCGTCCATCCCGCAAGGCTCCACCTCGGCGCCGCCAGCCACCCTGCCGCCACGCCTGCGACCGTCTTCCCTGGCGACATCGTCCCCGGTCTCGAGGCGAACACGAAGGGCTGGCACGACCGCCACTTCGTCCCCGCCACCGGGCTTTCCTGGCAGGTGGGGCACGACGACGGGATGGAGTTCAACATCGCCAGTCGGCAGACGACCGACATCCTCCGCGGTGCCCCGAGCTATCGGCCGAGCTTCATCGCCTACCAGTGGGCTGATCTCCAAGCGCTTGCGCGAATGGAGGATCTCCTCGGGGAGCCCGCCAAGGCTGCCGGGCACCGGGCCGCCGCGGAGTCGTTGCGGGAGACGATGGAAGCGAGGTTGTGGGACGAGCGGCGCGGTTTTTTCCTCGCCGCCTTCCGCGACGACGAAACGCTTGACGGCGTTACCGTCAAAGCCGGAAGCCGGATCTACGACTCAGGCCGCTTCGCCGGCAGCCCCCACGGCCGCGAGCTGATCGGCTACGTCCCCTGGCAGTTCGACATGCCGTCGCGGGGCAAGGGTTATGAACAGGCTTGGAAATATCTGGTCGATCCGGAGTTCTTCCAGGCTCCCTTCGGCCCTTCCACGGTCGAGCGGCATGATCCGATGTTCATCCTCCAGCCCCACTGCTGCTGGTGGAGCGGCCAGAGTTGGCCCTACGCCACGACGCAAACCCTCAAGGCGCTCGCCAACGTCCTTCAGTTCCGCTCCCCCGGGTTCGACAACGACGGCCCCGGGCTTCAGGAGGTGGTGTCGGCCAAGGACTACGTCGCGCTCCTCAACACCTATGCCCGCACCCACCGGAAGGCCGGTCGGCCCTACCTTGCCGAAGCCTGCCATCCAGACACCGGCAGCTTCGAAGGGCACGATGCCTACAACCACAGCGAGCATTATTTCCATTCGGGCTACGCCGACCTCGTGATCACGGGGCTTGCCGGCCTCATTCCCCGCCCCGACGATACGCTCGAAATCCGTCCGCTGTTTCCCCCGGAATGGGATTTCTTCCGCCTCGATCGGGTGATCTATCGGGGGCGCGAGGTCGCGGTCGTGTGGGACCGCGACGGCTCGCGCTACGGCCTCGGCGCCGGCCTCCATCTCCTCGCCGACGGCCGTGTGATCGCGTCATCGCCGACGGTGGGGCGACTGACGGCGACGCTTCCGCCGGTCTCTGCGGCGCTCGTTGCGGCAGGGCTCGTTGACGATGGACTGAAATCCGGAATCGAGCCGACGCGAGTGAACGTCGCGGTCAACAACGACGGCACCTCTTTCCCCCGCCTCACGCCCGGCTCGATCCGCCCCGGCAGCTCCCCCGCGGCGCTCGCCGACGGCGTTGCCTGGTATCTTGTCTCGCCACCGAACCGCTGGGAGAGCGCCACGGCCGGTGCGCCCGAGACGCTCATTCTCGATCTCGGCATCCCGCGCCATGTCGACACGCTCGCGCTTTTCCTCCTCGACGACGAGCCCGGGATCCTCGCCGGCACCGCCGACGCCGCCGTACCAGGCCGCGATGAGACTCCCTCCGACGTCCGGGCACCGGAGGCGATCTCCGTCGAGGCATGGACCGGCACCGGCTGGGAGCCGCTGCCGATCATGGCGCGGCAACCGGAGCATCCAGAGGGGCACATGGCAAACCACATCCATTTCGCCTCGCGCGAGATCACGAAGCTGCGGATCACACTCGAGCCCCGCCCCGGGATGCGCGTGGGGCTTTCTGAAGTCGAGCTGTGGGGTGAGGCGATCCTGCCGCTCGAGCCCGCGCCCCCGCCGGCCGGCAACTTCGCCTTCAATCCCGGCGGGGAAGGTGCGCCGGAGTTTCCACAAGCGCGTGCCTCTCACACGTCACGCTACGACCGAGTCGAGCGGGCGATCGATGGGATCGTCTCCTACCACACAAACCCCAACAACCGCTGGACGGCCTACGAGTCGCCGAACGCGACGGACTGGCTGGAAGTCGATTTCGGCGAGCCGAAGACCTTCTCTCGCCTAGAACTGGCCCTCTTCGACGACCGCGGCGGCGTTCAGGTGCCGGAGCGATTTCATGTCGAGATCCTCACGGAAGGTGGATGGAAGCGCGTCGAGAAAGAGGTCCACGCGCCCGAGCAGCCACTCGGCAACGCCCTCAATGAGATCCGCTTCAAGCCGGTCACGGCTCGGCTGATGCGCGTCGTCTTCACCCACCGCAGAGCGGCGCGGAGCGGTGTCTCCGAGATCTTCGTGTGGGGGGAGTGAGGCCCACCGACGGCGGCTTTCCCGGACATCGCATGCCCGCCCCTGTCACGGTCCGTTGGCGGCGACAGGACGTTATGGCAGACTACTCGCGGGGTCAGTCGTTCGTCCTCCGGGGGATTTTCCATGCGTTCAACGCTTGCCGTCGCTCACGGTCTTCTCCTCTCTGTGGCACTCGCCGGCGGAGCGACGGCCGAAGAGCGCGTCGTCTTGAGCTATCCGCTGGTCCTTCCCGAACCGACGCACCGGATCGTTTCCGTCGACACCGAAAAGCGTGAGGCGCGGATCGAGCGTGCCGAAGGGGCGATGTTCTCGATCCCCGCTGAAGGGCATGCCGTCCTCGTCGTGCCATCGAAGCCGGGCGGGCCGCTCGACTCTCTTGTTCGTGTCACCGTCGAAGAGATCCTCGAAGGGAATGTCGCTGTGGCGACGTTCGGCCCCGCTGCGATTCCGGCCGTTCAGAAAGGCCCCGCCGTTCTTGGACGTCCGTTCGCGGGTCTGTTCGGCGAGCGAGCCAACGACACCGCCACCACGAAAGCGATCCGCAGCCTCCCCGATCTCCTCGTCGCCAAGGCCCAGTCGACAGGCAACGGCCAGAGCGATTTTGACCCGATTGCCAAGGCCCGCGCCGCGGCCCGTCGTGCGGCATCGAGCAACCACCTCAAGCAGCTCGCGCTCGCCTTCCACAACTTCCACGACGCCTACGGCTGTTTACCGCCCGCGGCGGTGATCGGCCCCGACGGCAAGCCATGGCACTCGTGGCGAGTCCTCCTCCTGCCGTTCGTTGGCGGAGTCGAAGAAGATGCCCTCTCGAAGGCGTACGACTTCTCCCAGCCCTGGGACTCGCCGAAGAACCTCGCCGTCGCCGAAAAGATGCCGGATGTATTCCGTGATCCAGCCCGCGAGGGGCCGCCCGACACCCTCTCCGACTACGCGGCGATCACAGGCGAGGAGGCGATCTTTCAGCCCGGTGTGGTGAGGATGAAGTCAGCCGATGACTACCCCGCCTGCCTGTCCGCGGCGAAGAAGATCGGCCTCGCGAGCGTCACCGACGGGACATCGAACACGATTCTGTTCGCCACGGTCGATCCCGCCCGGAAAACACCCTGGACGAAGCCGGAGGACATCGTCTTCGACGAGAGCTTCCCGGGGATCGGCAAGCCGGCGGGGATCGGTGCGATCCATCCGGTCGCGGAAGGCCATCACGCCGCCCTTGTCGCTTTTGCCGACGGCTCTGTGCAGACTCTTCCCGATACGGTCGACCCAGAGACGCTGCGGAAGTTGCTCACCCGCGCCGGCGGCGAGGTCGTCCACCGCAGCGACCTCGACGGTCCTGGTGCGGGCCCTGCCGATCCGGACAGGCCGCCGCTGGTGAAGGTTATCGCCGACGGTGACGGCCGGCTCCGGCTCGAGATCGACTGACGTCCCCGCCGCCGCAACTCTCGCTGACCGGCTGGG
>Ga0114959_10003403_pt1 | contig 12492 bp, 6 predicted proteins | sample C_130625_EF_Meta_FD_87317 | JGI IMG/M metagenome (GOLD analysis project Ga0114959, IMG submission 87317) | Freshwater microbial communities from Lake Croche, Canada to study carbon cycling - C_130625_EF_MetaG | ecosystem: Environmental > Aquatic > Freshwater > Lake | place: Lake Croche, Canada...
ACCACAGAGCAAATTCTTATTGGTCTTTCTCCCCGGCTCGAGGCGTTTCATAATGTGTTAATCGACACTGAGGCCATGACCACCGCAGTGGAATTGGCCAATCGTTACATACATGACCGAAAGAATCCCGACAAGTCAATTGACTTGATTGACGCGGCCTGTGCTAGAGAGCGTGTGAAAGACCTGGGCATGATAACTATTACCCGGGGCATGATTGAAGAACAACTGGCACGAGTCACAGGTGTGCCCAAAGACAAACTGCAAAACGAACGCTCCGCCAAGATTGTAGACCTGGAATCAAACATCAAGCAAAAGCTGTATGGACAGGACTCGGCTGTTGATTCAGTACTAGAGCGTGTGTACATCAACTTTGCTGGCATTGCCAACGAAAAGAAACCCATGGCCAGTTTCTTGTTCCTGGGCCCAACAGGCACAGGTAAAACAGAACTGGCTAGATTACTAGCAGATAACCTGGATATGAAACTGCTCAAGTACGACATGAGTGAGTTCCAAGAACGTCACTCAGTATCAGGACTTATTGGTGCGCCTCCGGGCTATGTGGGCTTTGAAGATGGCAATGTGGGCGGTGGCAAACTGATCGCAGATATTAGTAAGCATCCATTCTCAATCTTGCTGTTTGACGAAATCGAAAAAGCACACCCTGATGTCACAAACATCCTGCTACAAATGCTGGATGAAGGTGTGTTGACCAGTTCAAATGGCAAAAAGGTCAACTGCAAAAACACCATTATCATCATGACGTCAAACCTAGGAGCACGAGACAGTGAAGCCAACAACATTGGATTTGGAGACTTTGAGAAAACCGGTGAAGACGACCGAGCTCTCAAGGAGTTCTTCAAACCTGAACTACGCAATCGAATTGATCAAATCTGTAAATTTGTCCGACTGGACACACTGGCGGTCAAGAAAGTTGTGGTCAAGTTTGTGGACGAACTCAAGACAAGTTTGCTTGCAAAAGGTATACACATCAATTTATCCGAATCAGTCATTGACATGCTTGCTGACAAGGGCTACGATTCGAAGCTGGGTGCGAGACCACTCAGCCGCAAGATCGATGAACTACTCCGTGTGCCGTTGAGTAAACGGATCTTGTTTGACCGACTCACCGACTGTGATATCACAGCAGATCTTGTGGATGACAAGATCACGTTTAACGTAGTCACACGCACAATTCCTGTGGTGGCAGATGATGGTATTATCAGGTTCCCGGATGTTTAAGCCTATTGTGGTACCACGCAGTACCTTGTACTTTCATGCCTGGCAGTATGTGATACTGTTTCTCCTGCCCGAAGCCAGTTTCTTGCGTGAACTCCGGCATGATCGTATTGATCAAACTGTGCATTACAGAAATGACTGGATTGCTCGGCGTGGCGGTGCAAAAACAATCACGCCGACTGAGCAACAGATCTTACACGATGCTTGTGATTATTTGTTGACTCGTACACATCCTTTCAAGAAAGTTGTATGCGGTAATGGTATATGGTTGTACACCAACAATCCCGAAGACTTTGAAGATATTGCGATCATACCCACGGCCCGGGTACTGTACATAAATCAAGCACAAGTAACACTGACCGCTAATGCTGTGACACTTAAACATCCTCGACATGCGTTTAGGACCTACTTTCGAGAACGCTGGCTCACAAATGATGAACTAGCAACCTTGCGTCGTTACTTTGATACCCGCCGGGACATATTTAGACTGGGTCCAGGATTTGCCAAATTAGTACAGGGCAGAAGAATGTGGATAGCCAGCAACCATTTTGTGGATCACAACGAGCCCAATGCTGATTTCCTAATCAGCATGGCTGTGCCCGGGGTAGTTAGAAAGACCCTGCCCATTATAGGCCGTGCTAAATAATATACTATGGCAAAAATACACGAAGAAATAGTTGTGATCAAACTATCAAAATTGGTCAAAGAAAAAGACGGCAATGAGCAAGTTCTTCTTGCTACTGATGATCTTTGCGATGCCCTGCAATCAGTGGTTGAAGAGTTAATGGGATCTGGCGTTGTTGCGGAAGTTGAACGAGCATAATGACTACTGAAGCCATTCTTGCTACTACAGTTTATGGCACGCCCTCGGGCAACTATGACGGGTCAAGTCAAGACTGGATAAGCGACGCACGTCTGGCCTCCAATTACTATCGCGGGCAAGGCGGTGTACAAACTGTGCTGTTTTCAGTTGCTAACTTTGAAGGCATCATGTATCTTGAAGGTACACTAGACACTGACCCTGACTCGGCTGCTTGGTTCAGGACATTTGTGTACGGAGATGGATCCACCGTGGCGCTCACAGACTATCATCCTGAAACTGTCACAGGCAACTTTACCTGGATGCGTGTGCGTGTGGAAGGCTTCTCCGGCGGAACCATCAACCAAGTAACCATAACCTATTGAACTATGAACACAGTACCATTGGAATTTGATATCAACACAAGTGATGCCGATTGTGCCCTGGGCGTACAAGTTACACTGGATGGCACCGTTGTCTATGACACTGCACATCTGAACGAAATGTATCATTTTGCACATGAAGTCAGTGATGAAGATGGCGAACACGAATTGGTAATCAAGATGTACGGCAAATTGCCTGAACATACCAAACTCAGTGAACATGGTGAAATCCTACAGGATGCACTGATCACCGTGAGCAACATTCAATTTGACAGCATTGATGTCAGCCAAGTTGCCCTGAAGCAATTTGAATATCATCACGATTTCAACGGCTCACAGGCACCGATTGTGGACCGATTTTTTGGTAGCATGGGTTGCAACGGTCAGATCACCATGAAATTTACCACCCCAATTTACCTCTGGCTGTTAGAAAACATGTGACACTAAATACTCATTATGAGTACAATTGTTATCATGCCCGGGGGATTTCACCCGTTTCACGCAGGTCATGCGGCCCTTTACAATTCAGCACGACGAGCATTTCCCGGCGCTGAAGTTTATGTTGCCGCAACCAATGATACCAGCTCAAGACCATTTCCTTTTGCTGTAAAAGAAAAACTGGCACAGTTGGCCGGTGTTGAACCCGGACACTTTGTACAGGTCAAATCACCATTTCGTGCCGAAGAAATAACCAGTCGATTTGATCCCAAAAAAGATCAGTTGATCTTTGTGCGTTCGGAAAAAGATGCTGACAAACCGCCACAAGCTGGTGGAGTCAAGAAAAACGGCGAGCCTGCGTATCTGCAACCCTTGTTGAGCGCAAAAAAGCTGGAACCGTTTGGTCGTCATGCTTACATGGCCTACTTGCCCACTGTGGAATTTGGTCCTGGCATGACATCGGCCACAGAGATTCGAAACGCTTGGCCCACACTCAATGAAAAACGTAAAACTGCTCTGGTCATGAGTCTATATCCCAAGACGCAGACCAATCCCAAACTGGCACAAACAGTTGTAAAAATGTTGGACACAGCCATTGGTAGTGAACTGGAAGAAACACATATCATCAATCCCCGACGGATTGACATATTCTATCGCCCTGTGCTGGGCAGTCGTGGCAAGCGTATGGTTGCTAAAAATGTGCCTGCCACTGCACTGGATGCGCTGTTGGCCAAACTCAGTCAAAAGTTTGGGGTGCGTGACACCGACTTTGAATGGACTGCCGCACAACCCACAGTGGATGAAAATCAAGGCTGGGCTGCCACACTGGAAAGTGAATGTCAAACAGCTGGGACTCCTGCCATTGGTGGCATGTGGGCCGGGTATCAACAGCGTGAAAATCAACCTGTTGCCGAGGATCACGACTACATTGATGAAAAATGGAGCCAGAAATACAAAAGCAGTATTGACTGTAGCCATCCCAAAGGCTTCTCACAAAAAGCACATTGTGCCGGTCGCAAAAAATCACCGTGAGTGTTTTACTCTGTAAATAATACACATTTACGGAGAACCCAATGGCAGACGCCCAACCAACCACAACATTGCCCACTAATCCTGCGGCAACCGGTCAACAGAATATTCAAGTCAACATTGATTACTTGAGAACCACTCGAGTACATATTTGCATGCCTTGCTATGGTGGCCAGCTCACTGAAAGCACATTCATGAGCTATATCAAATGGTCTAACACAGCCCGACAATTGGGCTTGGACTGGACTGTGGAAACCATGACCAATGAAAGCCTGATCAGCCGAGCACGTAACACACTCACTGCCAAGTTCTTGAACACACCAGAATCCACACATTTGATGTTTATCGACGCTGACATCGGTTGGGAGCCCTGGCACCTGTTGGTTATGCTGGACGCACAAAAAGATGTCATAGGCGGCCTGTATCCCATGAAAAGCCTGCCGGTCAAATGGTGTGTAAACGGCATTCCGGGCACAGTTGAAGACCCTGACTCACCCTTGGTAGAAGTATCAAAAACAGGCACAGGATTCTTGCTCATAAAGCGCGATGTGTTTGAAAAACTCAATGCACATCCTGCTGTGCGTACATTTGCCAATGACATTGGCCTGCCACGTGAACTTGATCAGTACATGAAAACCTACTTTGATACAGCAGTGCGCGAAGGTCGTTACTACAGTGAAGACTGGACATTCTGTGAAAACTGGCGTGATCTGAACGGACAAGTCTGGGTGGACAAACGTGTGTTGTTGCGTCACACAGGCACTTATGTGTTTGACGGCGCAGCACAAGAGCAAGTGTACAGAGACCTTAAAAATGTATTTGAGCCACAGCCAGTGAGCGTGGTTGACACCGCTGACGGTTCTGTGCCATTGATTCCACAAGGTGGGCATGCTATCCCTGAACAAGTGCTCAAAGCTGAGCCTATGGCAGAAGTTGTGGCGTCCAGCAAGAGAAAACCCAAGAAAGTGGCCAATAGCAAGTAACGGTAAATAAGAGTTCAATGAATATCTTAGAACTGGACTCTTATAATCTTGCTGATGCTGTGAAGTTTCATAATCGTTTGAATCCACGATTATGGGACTCCAGTGAACATCTGCGCCCCGAAGTGCAAAGTCGACTACAGGAAATAGCCGAATACTTTCAAGAGTTTTTGGGTGTACCTGACCTGGATGTGAAAGACATAACCATATCCGGATCCAATGCTGCCTACTCCTATACTCGGCACAGTGATATTGATCTGCACCTGGTGGTTGACATGCCAGCAGATCCGGTTTATCAGGAACTGTTCACAGCCAAAAAATACGAATTCAATGACACACACAATATAAAGATTGGTGGCGCCGAGGTAGAACTGTATGTGCAACCCTCAGATCAAGCGCACCACAGTCAGGGCATTTATTCAATCAAAAATCGCGACTGGGTTCAAGTACCACAACGCAAACGTGCTCGAATAGACGATGCCTGTGTGCGTGACAAAGTGAGTGATCTAGATGCTAGAATTCACAAGGCCATCAAGTCACGAGATATCCAAGCCATCAGCAGTTTATGGCAAAAGATCAAAAGCATGCGCCAGGCAGGTCTTGAGCGCGAGGGTGAGTTTGGTTGTGAAAATGTCACGTTCAAACTGTTGCGCAACAAAGGCTGTATTGAGGCACTGAAAACAGCTCTGCATCAGGCACGAGATCGCGAACTCAGTCTTGCTGAACTGGCTCGTCCACAACAGTATGTCAAGTATGGATTTGTAGACGAGTCGCCCGATGGTGTGGATCCCACAACCAAGATGTTCTTGGAAGAGCCCGCAACAGAATCTCCAGATGGTGTAAATCCCACCACTGCCATGTTCTTGACCGAGACCAATCCTGAAACTATTGTGGATGAATTTATCTGTCACACCGCGCATCGACTGGGTATCAAAAATATGCCCCGAATCTTTATTCATCACAACGAAGACTGGAGCAAAGCCAATCACTCGTTTGGCATGTATGTGCCTGAAAAGCATGAACTGCACGTGAGTCTGGGCAACCGACACTTGCTGGATATCCTGCGTACCACAGCACATGAACTGTGTCACTGTGCCCAACACGAACAAGAATCATTGCCCCACAATGCAGGCATAACTGGTAGTGACTGGGAGAACGAAGCACATGCTGTGGCCGGCATCATCATGCGAGACTTTGCCGATGCACATCCTGACTACTTCAAGATGGCGCCAGTGAAAGAATCAGCATCAGGCTACATTCCCAAGAACAAAAAGGAAGCCCGGGATCCACGCTACTCAATGGCTCTCACGGTAGACATCAAACCAGGGCAAGTGGGCAAAGAAGCCAACAAACTGGCCTTGCACACAGGACGCAATGGCGAGCCTGCACTGCTAATGAAGTCGGCCAACTTGCAAGAGAGTTTGGCGGCCGAGTTTGCCTTGTTTGAATCTCAGGACCTGTTTGAAATCAACATGGGTTCAAAGAATCTGCGCAGAGAGGCTGCCAAGACTGGCGCCATTGCCGGCATGGAATTTGAAATGATTGTGCCCAATGTGGAAGGCGGCAGCAGTGATCTCGACCAAGAGGCCGACTACGACTATGACCAACGTTGCCGTAGCATACAGGATGCATATGACTTTTTCTATGATGGTGACTGGAACAGTCGACGCAGTTGTGATGAGATGCGTGACAAGATGCGGGAAGACTACATAGAATGGTTGGATGAAAAGATTGCCAGTGACTGGGACAGCCAAGGTGAAGAATACATATATCAATGGGTTAAAGAAAACGTAGACGAGTCAGAGTGGAATCCAGAGGACAAATCTGATTTGGAACGTACAGAAGCCCTGGAAGAATATGCTGCCAATGTTCATGCAGATCCTGTGAGTGATCAATATCAATCGGCCTATGAAGAGTTCCGCGAAGAAAATCAAGAAAGTTACGACGAAAGCGACTGGTTGGATGATGCAGATCTAAGTCACATGAGCGAAATTGAAAATGCCTACAGCATGAGTTGGCCACACTGGAGCGACCCCCAGAGTGGTGGCGAAGCCAGTATTGAAGATGTGGCCTCGGAGTTTGAAAATGCCATTGGTCGAGATGTCAGAGCCAGCGGCAATTATCATTCGGGTTCGGTAATCCGCCCCAGTCCAACTCAAATACGTTATGTGGTTGAACCTGACGGCAGTCTCGAAGGTGACAATCCTGGTGATCAGGGACTGGAATTTGTAAGCCCACCCCTGCCCATAGATGAGATACTGAGTGACTTGAACAAAGTTAAAAAGTGGGCCAAAGAGTACGGTTGCTATACCAATGATTCAACCGGCTTGCACATCAACATCTCAGTGCCCAACTACAGCAGACAGAATCTGGACTTTGTTAAACTGGCCTTGCTCATGGGCGACAAGTATGTGTTAGACGCTTTTGGTCGCAGTAGCAATACCTATGCCAAGAGTGCATTTGACATTGTGAAACGTATTGTGCGTGATCAACCCGAAGAGGCGGCCAAGTTATTGGACAAAATGAAGGGCAACTTGGATCAATTGGCCACCAAGGCCATACATTCAGGTGCGACCAGCAAATACACAAGTATCAATGTCAAGGACGGACATATTGAATTCCGCTCACCTGGTGGCGACTGGTTGGACGAAAACTTTGATCAAATTGAAAACACCCTGTTGAGATTCACTGTGGCCATGAGTGCGGCCCTCAACCCCGAAGCATATCGTCAAGAGTACCTGACCAAACTCTACAAGTTGTTGACTGAAAACAATCGAGATGTTGATACCATCAAATACTTCAGTGACTATGTGGCCGGCAAGATTCCCAAGGCCGCACTGCGTAGTTTTGTCAAACAAGCACAACTACAACGCAACATCGAGCGTGGCAAGACTGGTGATCAAAAGATGTGGTGGAAGGTCTACAAAGATGGTCAGGATTCTGGTAGATACGGTTCTACAGTGGAAGTGGTTGCCTCCAGTAAAAAAGAAGCCATTGACAAGGCCGCTCAAGAATGGGGCTTGTTCTCACAAGAGTATAAGAATCGCATGGATGCTGAAGTCGTGAGACCCTATGAAGAACAACCAGACAAACCTGACGCACCACAGACCGGCACAGGAACCTACGAACTGTTCGATAGACGCACTGGTGAGGCCGTTCCTGACACTGAATTCTCTGCTCGTAATCAATCAGATGTCAACACAAGATTAGATGATTATATCAATTTTGGTCCCCACGGCATAGGCACAGTAGATGCTCGTTTGGTGTTTGGTGCCAGACCCGTAGCCACCGGTCCCAACTTGAATGGTCGCCCAAGTAATCCTGATGGCAACTATGTAATCATAGACCAAGCCCGTCCAACCCGACCGGTGTATCGTTATCAGGCCGCTGATTCCAACGATGGCTTATTGGTTTTACAGCAATGGATCAGGGCCAATCCTGGCGAAACACAATGGACATTCAAGCACGATCCCGACCAAAGTCTCGGTCAACCTAGAGGAGATGGTGCCGGTGCCGATCAAGGTATCCTGTCCAACAGTCTGCGACCCACCGGCCCTGGACCCTGGGAAGTATACAACAGAACCACTGGCAACAGTACGGTTAACCTTATCCATGATGGTCGACCCATAACCGATCGTGCTCAAGCACAACGCTTGGCCATGAATCTCATTGCCGCTGGACGGCACGAGCTCTACGGCGTGAGAACTAGAGGCACACCTAGTGGGGCCAACATAGGCACACAACGTGAAATGGAAGCCCGTTTGGGTATGCCTAGTCAACCAGACGACTCCAACTATGCAGTTGTGGATCGCCAAAATCTTGATCCAGTGTTTAGATTCCGTGCAGTTGACAGAGACCAAGCCAACAGAATATATGGTCTTTGGCTGGCAGCCGCAGGCCTGCCCCAAACCACCGAAGACTACGGATTCCAAGAGATCAGACCGCGATCAGGTCAGGATGCCACTGAAATTGAACGTGATTGGCGCATAGTCAATCGTGAAACTGGAGAAACACTAAACACCATAAGTGGTGCTAGTCGAGATCAGGCTCAAGCAGTGCTACAGGACACAGCCCGTAGAAATGGTGTTCGTGCTGACATGTTGAGCCTGCAGCCTGCACCGGCCTTGGATGACATTCCAGAAGTGCCAGTAGATGTGGCACAGAACTTCCCGCAAGATAGAACCGATGGCCGCAACGTTGATTATTCATTCAGAGACTTGTTTGGCACCAACCCCACAACAGATCAACAGCAAGGTGGCATAGTTGATATAGCACCCGATGTAGCACAGAATTTCCCGCAGGCTTCGGACAATGTGTATGGTGCAACGGGTCGCGCCAGTTCAGCACCGGCAGGCAATAGTTTTAGTGGACAGTGGCGGGTCATGCTGGACGGTGAAGAAGTATGGCGTTTCCGTGGTGTGGGCAACAATCAAGCAGATGCCAATCGCATTGCCCAAACCTGGTTGCAGGATCAACGCAGTCAAGGATTGTTATCTCCAGGAGACAATGCAGAAATAGAAGTCGTACCGGTGATGATTGAAGGCTTGAATGAATACAAAAACACACCTTTGCAGGACTACAACGGCCTACAGTTCGTGATCGATACAAACCATCCATATCTACGTGTAAAGGCTTTTGCCCCAGAATCCGGACAACAACTAGCACAAGTGGACTTCAAAATTGATGATCAAGATGAATTACACCCAGAAGATTTACACGTGGAAGAACGCTGGCGTGGACAAGGCATTGCTAAAGTAATGTATGACTATGTCAAAAGCCAAGGGTATACCATACATCGTAGTTGGAGTCAAACTGATGCCGGTTCAGAATTTTGGGACAAGCATCGCGGTCAAAAAAGAGTCTGGGAACAAGGCATGACAGAAGGCGTCTATCGCGGCGACTGGGTAAGACATCCAGAGAATCCATGGCAAGTTGGCCAAATACAAAGTATAGACAATGGCCAAGCCGTGGTCACATGGAAAAAGACTGATAAAAGAAAGAAGGCAGTGTCGTCAACTCATGCAGTTGATGCCCTACAACATGCCAGGCGTGAGTTCTCTCAATTGACACAACCCACACATACACCGGGCATGGCGGAAGACAATGCCTTGACCGAAATTGAGCACATGAAACAATCTCATTTCACGGGCGGCAAGGACATGCTGGACAGTTTTAAGAAGCCGGGAAAAAAACATCTAAAGCCCTTGCCCGGCGGTACTGACCTGTTGTATTCCATCACCAAGGACACCTACGGTTCTTATGTGTATATTGTGGATCCCGGAGTTCCAGGCATAACAAAACAGTCTATCGTGGCCAGTTTATCCTTGGTCGACGTCACCCAGGTGGGTCTACCCAATTCTGTTCAAGTGGGCACTATCACAGTAGACGAAGACTATCGCGGTCGCGGCCTGGCCCGGGCCTTGTACGGCATTGTGCTGACCATCATGCGAAAGACCCTGATCTCTGGGTCAAGTCAAACACCCGGCGGTCGACGAAACTGGTTGAGCCTGGCCACCATACCTGGAGTTGAAGTGCAGGGCCTGGTATCGTTGAGCAATAGAGATACCGACACCACTATTGGTGACCCAAAATCAAGATACAACAAGTATGTTGAAAAAACAATAGATCGTGTGATGGAACTGGGTGGACAGTTTATCAGCCGGAACAAAAATTTCAACTACTGGGCATTTGATGTTGAACCCGGCAATGGTCAACTGCAACCTGTGGTTCGAAATGCTCTGAGTAAACTGTATGGCTACGATTCTGACGCCCTGTTGATGGCAAAGTGGACCGGAGCATAGCATGATATTAACAGACCTATTTGAATCCCAAGAAATACACAACCAAGATCGACTGGATCAGGTGTTGGCACGTTGTATCGAAATGGTACACGAAAAAAATCACGCCAATCCCAAAAAATACGGCAAAGTAGCGGCATGTATCATTGACATGAAAAACCGCAAGGTGTTCGGTATCAACTTGCCCGGGCCCAACGGGACACGTCGCCATGCAGAGCGTGTGGCCATAGACGCCTATCACAAACGCTATGGCAAGATCCTGCCCGGTGCTATCATTGTCACAACCCTGAGTCCTTGCAATAGGGATATGGAGGAACGTGATGGGCCCAGTTGTCAAGACCTGTTGTTACAGGCCGGCATTGAAAAAGTCTACTCAGGCTACATGGATCCTTCACAACACAGTGAGCATCCTTTCACAGAAGAAACAACACAAAATGATGATCTGTGGAGATCTTGCAAAGAACTCAGCGACAGTTTTGTACACGATGACTTGACTGAAGATGTAGATCATCATGCCAGTGCTCAGCAAGTGTTGGATTACATTCATGGCACACATCATGAGGCTTTGACCAAACAACTGCAACAGGCAGTATTGAGTCACCCCGATTGGAAGTTGCAATCAGTTCCCTTGAGCAGTTTGCACATACCTGATCAGGAGTATGATGATGAAGAACAGGAACCCGAAGCGGATCCTTACAATCGTGTGCAGGCCATAGATTCTGACCACGCCGGCGAATACAGTGCAAACTTTGTGGATCGCAAACCCATTGTGGTGGACGCTGAAGGTTGGATTATAGATGGCAATCATAGAGCATGGGCTGCCGCTGAGTTGTTGAACCGAGACACGATCCAGGCCTGGGTTCCTGTTGGCCAACTAAATGAACTGGGCAATGCACCCGCAGAATACAAACCCAATCGCAAAAGATCACGCAGTCTATTCCATGCCACAGTAGATGGCCAGTGGGTGGATGTGTTCTTTGATCGCAGTGAATTCAATGACACCTTGCACATCACATTTGCTGTGAATGGCAACTATGACACACCCAGCCAGCCCACCGGTGCCAGCCGGTCAACTGTGAAGATATTGAGCACCGTTCTCAACATTGTAAAACAGAAGTTGCCTGAATATATGGCCAAGGCTCGTCCCCCAGCGGTGTCGTTTACTGCTAAGGGCGATAACCGTACTAGTCTATATCGCAAGTATTTTGTTCCTGTGATACAAAACATTCTAGGTGCCAAGTGGCAGCACGAAGAATATCCCAACATGGGCATGACTGTGTTCCATTGGCGACCAGTGAAGAAACAAGGTGTTACTGAAGCCTTTGATCAACCTTATGCCGTTGAATGGCGCAAACAAAATGGCGACTGGCACGCCACCGCTGATTTGGATGACGGCAGTGAACTGATTGTGTTGTTCATGGCGCAAGGCGACAACAGTTGGATGGTGGAGTTTGAGCGTGATGAAAACATGGACATCACCGGTGAAGGTGATGCCCAGCGTGTGTTTGCTACTGTACTGTTGGCCATGCAACAATTCATCGCCAAGCGTAAACCAGTGATGTTGAATTTTAGTGCAGAAAAAGAGGATGACCCTACAGGCAGTAGAGCTCGACTGTATGATAGAATGATTCAGCGTTATATCAGCGGTACCGGTTACGATTTGACAAGAAAAGATGTGCCAGGTGGCGCAACCTATACGCTGACAAAACAAGCGCCGGGTGTGGCGGAAGGCTTAGATGATAACGGAATTAGTTTTCAGGTACAAAAAGGCAAAAACAAATTTGCAACTACTTTAAGTATGGGTAACAACCCAGTTGGAGTATACCAAT
>Ga0114959_10003408_pt1 | contig 12488 bp, 8 predicted proteins | sample C_130625_EF_Meta_FD_87317 | JGI IMG/M metagenome (GOLD analysis project Ga0114959, IMG submission 87317) | Freshwater microbial communities from Lake Croche, Canada to study carbon cycling - C_130625_EF_MetaG | ecosystem: Environmental > Aquatic > Freshwater > Lake | place: Lake Croche, Canada...
AGAGCTCCTAAACCGTAAGCAAAGAACGAAAGGGGTCTTTTTGCTGTGATCTTGGAATCTAATTGACGCAAGCTACCGGCCGCAGCATTTCTTGGGTTGGCAAATTCTTTCTCGCCATTCGCTGCAGCTTGTTGATTCATTTTTTGAAAGTCTTTGAGATACATAAAGACTTCACCACGTACTTCTAATACTTTAGGGATATTCTTTCCGGTCAACTTGAGCGGAATAGCACGAATGGTTTTGATATTAGCTGTGACATCCTCACCACTAGCACCATCACCACGAGTTGCTGCCGTGATTAAAGAGCCGTTTTCATAACGCAGTGAGATCGCCAGGCCATCAAACTTCAGCTCGCCGGCATAATTAACATGATCTAAATGCAAGCCTTCGCGACAACGACGATCAAAGGCGACAAGCTCAGCCTCTTCGAATGCGTTATTCAGGGAAAGCATCGGCACCTCATGAGTAACTGAATCAAACTCTTTTAAAGCGGAGCCCCCCACCCTTTGGGATAAAGACTCTGGAGTAATCCATTCAGGATGGGCCGCCTCAATCTCCAAGAGCTCGCGATAGAGTCGGTCATACTCGATATCAGGAAGAAGTGGGTTGTCAAGAACATAGTAAGCGTGCTCTAGGCGAGCAAGCTCAGATTGCAAGAATGCGTAACGCTCCGCTAAATTTGTCGGACTATTGGACGACAAGATGATTTCCTAGCTAAAGAGTCTATTAGCTGTTGAAGATCCGGCAGGAATACCAGACTTCTCAAGATTGGCATAAAGGACATCGAGATGCTGACGAATACTAACGACAGCGGCTTCACTCAAATTAATACCATTGTCATCAACCAAGCGACCGTGTGAAGCCTGAGCAAGCTCAACACCCTCACCCAGCATCCTTTCAAAAGCGCGCTCTCCTTGAGCAACCAATGGAACCTCAAGTAACAATGTCAATTGCGATACCGGTTTATTGGGATCTAAATCAGCGCTATTAAAAATGAGCGTTCCATTGCTATAGAATTCATATTGCCTGCCGTTGCGAGCCAGTTTGAAACCACGCTGACGCATCAGAGCATCAAAGTTACCCCATGGGCATGACTCATCGAATAAGACATTAATACTCAACTGAATATCGCTATCAGCGGCCATCACATCTAAGTCCTTTGCGCTTTCTAGCATAGTGTTCACGCTAGGCATATCAATTTGAGACCCAAGAGTATCGGCAAGCGCTTGTGCGCGTGAGCAGAAATCAGATAACTCCAGTACGCCAATCGCCCCACGGCGACTCGCCAACTGAATCGCTAGCTGTAACTCTGAATAAGTTGACCCCGGCTGAAGTTCTTCCCAATCCTCTGCAGCATCCTGATCTGCATTTAAGCCTTCGCATATCCATCTTGCGGTAGCTTGCACTTGCGAATCCGTCCACTCGCTGATCTCTTCTAAAATCTCTGCTCCAGCAATCGCTTCGTCAAAGCGGAGTGTGATTACACAATCAATGCGGGGATCAATGGAAAATTTTCCTGGGGCAGTGGAGTTTGCGACCGAGGTGACTCTAAAGGTTGGCTCTATACGGCCCGAATCAGAATCGGCAAAACCAGGATCACGACCCAAGCGATCATCTGAAAATTCAAATTGCTCTTTAGCTTTACGACGTGCACGTGCGTATTTAAAATTGAGGATGGCAACTAGCACCAAAATCATTAGCCCAATTACAGCCAATGCGAATTGCAAATCAGACAGGCCCAACATCGTCATGATTTGTTCTACGTACACTTAAGCGGCCTCCACCATCGATACGGCAGATGAGATATCTACAGCCACAATTCTGGATACGCCCTGCTCTTGCATGGTCACACCAATCAATTGATGGGCAATTTCCATAGTGATCTTGTTATGTGAGATAAACAAAAACTGTGTCTTATCTGACATTTTCGCGACTAGCTGAGCATAGCGCAAGGTATTTGCATCATCCAATGGCGCATCCACCTCATCGAGTAAGCAGAATGGGGCCGGATTCAAAAGGAATAGTGAAAATACAAGGGCAATCGCAGTCAAAGCTTTTTCGCCGCCTGACAAAAGGTAAATAGAGCTATTTTTCTTACCAGGAGGTTGAGCCATCACTTGAACGCCGGCATCTAAAATCTCTTCACCTGTCATTACTAACTCAGCGTGACCACCACCAAATAATTCTGGGAAGAGTTTGCCAAAGTGACCGTTAACTTGATCAAAAGTACCCTGTAATAAATCACGGGTTTCAGCATCAATCTTCGCAATCGCATCAGTCAGAGTCTGCATGGCCTCATTCAAGTCGGCAGATTGCGCATCCAAGAACTGCTTACGCTCTCTTGAGCTGGATAACTCATCAAGAGCCGCCATGTTCACCGGGCCCAAGGATTGGATTTCAGCATTCAAACGGTTCACTTCGGTTTGAAGCGCGCCCACTTTTAAGTCTGGACTGAAATTTGCCTCGAGTGCAATCAGGTCTGCCTCTGCATCTGATAACAAAGTTGCAAATTGTTCGAAGTTCAAGCGTGCGGCCTGTTCCCGCAACTGCAAATCAACCACCTTATCGCGCATTGGTTGCAAGCCACGCTCAACCTGCATGCGGGCCTCATCAGCCTCGCGCAGTTGATGCAATAAAGCATCCTGTTCTGTGCGAGCATTTGCTAAAGCAGCTTCACGTGCGCTACGCGCTAGCAGCAAACCTTGCAATTTATCTTGCGCCTCTTCATCGCTTAAGGTTGCTAATTCTTGGGAAGCCAAGTCATGTTTATCCTGAATCTCCATGATCTGAGTACGCGCTGTGCTTTGATCGCGTTGCAAATCAGCAATGCGCTGCTGTAATGAGCGAGTTGCAAATGCCGCTTCCTGCGCAGCCATCTCAGCAGCACGTAGAGATTCACGCAAGCGATCACGCTCTTGAGTAGAAAGCTCTAATTTCTCTTGAGCTGACTGAAGAGACTCTTGAAGCCCCTGTTTTGATTGCTCTGATTGCGCAAACTCTGCAGCAGACTGCTCTTGGTTTGTGCTGAGTTGCTCCATTTGCTGACGCAACTCTGACAGCTCACTCTGAATTTGTGCGGCACGCTGGCTATATTGTTCTTCAGCTTGGGTCAGCTGCATTCTTTCAACTTCAAAACCATGCGCCTCTTGAACAGCATGCTCAGCATGAATACGAGCCTGTTCTGCTGCTTGATGCGCCGCCTGATAATTCGCTACACATTGGTCTAGATCGCCCTGCAACTCGCTTTGCATTAGTTTTTGAGCGCGCAATTGCTTCTCGAGACTTTCCATTTCTTGCGCACGAGCCAACATGCCAGCTTGCTCAGAATCTGCGGCATAAAGCTGAACACTTACACGACTAACCAGATGGCCTTGCTGGGTGACGAAAGCGCCTCCAGCTGGTAATTTCTCACGACGATGCAAAGCATCCTCAAGACTGCTCGCAATGTAAATATTATCTAACCACTCTTGCAGTACTGAAGTCAGGCGTGCTACACCAGAACTTTGAACACGAGTGAGTAATGGTGTGAAATCTGCAGGAACTACCGTATGAGCAGGCGTAATTTCTTCGGTTAGCAAAATTGCCAAACGACTTGGGGGTGCGTCATTAGCCAAGGCCAATGTTTCTTGAACACTCTTTGCGGTAACTGCAGCCAAACGCTCACGCAATACCGATTCCAAAGCAGCTTCCCAGCCACTTTCAACTTTCAACTCTTGCCAAAGGCGCTTACTCTCTTTTAGACCCTTGCTTTCTAACCAAGGGCCAATCTTGCCTTGGGCTTGTACGCTTGCTTGCAGCGCTGTGAGCGCCGTTAATTTCGCCTCAGTTTGTGCGAGATCCTGATTTGCAGACTGAATCTTTTGTTGAGCGGCATTCCGCGCCTCGTCAGCAGCTGGTACGCGTTGTTGAGTATCGGCTGCACGCTGCTTAGCCTCATCAACCTTACGCTGAGCCATAGCTTGGCGATCAATTGCCATTTGCAAAGCCTCAGCATCAGGTCTACGCATACCATCTAACTCACTAGTGAGACGAGTCTCGCGCCCTTTTAATTCATCGGATTGTGCAGACATCGCACGAATACGCTCGCCCAAACTTGCTAAGCGCTGCTCAATCGACGCCAAACTCTCACGCACATTGTTTAGCTCGCGCGCAGATGTTTGATAAACTTCTTCACGGCTTGGCATTTGCTCTTGCAAACCATTTAGATTGGTCAATAAGGATTGTTCTTTTTCTTCTGCCTCACTTAATTCATGCTCGGTAGTGCGTTGCGCTTGGGCAGCATCCGTCTCTTGAACGGTCCAACGCTGTAGCTGCGCTTGTAAATCTTGAGTTTGCTGTTGCAAACGCTGGCGCGCTTCTTGCACATAATGAATCTGTGATTCAACTTGACTAACATCAGAGTTAGTTTGATACAAATCACCTTGCGCCTCAGAAACCTTATCTTGCAAGGCGTATTGCTGGGTACGCATAGTCTCTAGTTCGGCTTCGGCATGACGCAGCTTGGCAGTCTGCTCTTCCAAGTTCACCTGGGTATCACGAATACCATTAGCATGACGCTCTTGCTCTTTACCAGCCTCGGTCTGACGAACAAACCAAAGTAACTGCTGTTGCGATTTCATTTGAGTGGAAAGCTCAGCATGCCGTTCGGCAACAGTGGCCTGCTTCTCCAAGCGAGTTAATTGCTGATCGAGCTCACGCAAGATGTCTTCAACACGTGTTAAGTTTTCTACAGTGTCTTCTAAACGGGATGCAGTTTCTTTGCGACGCTCTTTATATTTAGAAACACCAGCAGCCTCTTCCAAGAAAACGCGCAACTCTTCTGGTTTTGCTTCCAAGATACGATTGATCGTACCCTGTCCAATAATGGCGTAACCTCTAGGGCCCATGCCAGTCCCCAAGAAAATGTCTTGAATATCCTTACGACGCACCACCTGATTGTTGACGTAGTAACTAGAGTTACCATCACGCGTTAGAACCCGTTTCACACCCAACTCAGTAAATGCGCTCCATTGACCCTGAGCTCTTCCGTCTGAATTGTCAAAAAGGAGTTCCACGCTGGCACGGCCAGAGGGCTTGCGCAAACCAGAACCATTAAAAATAACGTCCTGCATAGACTCGCCACGCAGCTCACTCGCGCGGGATTCACCCAAAACCCAACGGACGGCGTCAATAATGTTCGACTTTCCGCAACCGTTAGGACCTACAACGCCAATCAATTGGCCAGGCATTTCAAAATGGGTTGGGTCAACAAAAGACTTGAAGCCGGAAAGTTTGATCGATTTCAGTTGCACGGCGTACTTTGCAGGGAAAAAAGGGGTTTAAATAGGGGGTATTAATTAAAGCTGAAGTGGGAAGATGATAGCAAGCTTGGAGCCTCTTAGACGTGTTTTCTCCCCACCGATATAATGATCAATCTACCTCCAGGGGCAAAATCCCTTAACAATCTGATAGTTAACTAAAAAGCATGAGCCAATCACCACAAAGCATCATCGAACAAGCCTGGGAAAACCGCGCAAACCTCTCACCAGATAGAGTGCCGGGCGATGTCCGCGGCGCCGTCAATGCCGTCCTAGAGGGCCTGAATAACGGCACTATTCGCGTAGCTGAACGTCGTAGCGTTGGAAAATGGGAGGTAAATCAGTGGGTTAAGAAGGCTGTTTTGCTCTCCTTCCGACTTGAGGACAACGTCCCTATGGGCGCAGGTGGCTATACCCAGTTTTACGACAAGGTACCCAGCAAGTTCCAGAACTACACCGCGGCTGACTTTGCTGCCGGCGGCTTTCGGGTGGTACCCCCTGCTGTAGCCCGTCGTGGCTCATTTATTGGTAAAAATGCAGTTTTAATGCCTTCTTACGTCAATATTGGCGCTTATGTAGGGGAAGGCACCATGGTTGACACCTGGGCAACCGTAGGCTCTTGCGCACAAATCGGCAAAAACGTTCACCTTTCTGGTGGAGTAGGTATCGGCGGTGTTTTGGAGCCCATCCAGGCTGGTCCAGTAATTATTGAAGATAACTGCTTCATTGGAGCTCGCTCCGAAGTGGTTGAAGGCGTGGTCATCGAAGAGAATGCTGTTCTCTCTATGGGTGTCTATATTGGCCAAAGCACAAAAATTTATGACCGTGAAACTGGTGAAGTGCATTACGGCCGCGTTCCAGCAGGTTCTGTAGTAGTTCCAGGCTCCCTGCCCTCTGCTTGCGGTAAATACAGTTTGTATGCTGCAATCATCGTGAAAAAGGTTGATGCTCAAACAAGAGCGAAGACTGCCATCAACGAACTACTTCGCGACTAAACATTGATGAGCGCCACCCTTGAGCTCGCAGAAGCTCTGATTGCCTGTCATTCGGTTACCCCGGCAGACGGCGGCTGCCAAGAATTAATCGCAAAACGCTTACAAGCCCTCGGCTTTCATACTGAGAGCGTTGTGAGTGGTCCCGATCACTTTCAGGTGACCAATCTGTGGGCTATTAAAAAAGGTAAAGCTGGTGACCAGGGCAAAGTACTCATGTTTGCAGGTCACACTGACGTTGTGCCAACCGGGCCATTAGAAAAGTGGACCAGCAACCCATTCTCACCAACAATCCGTGATGGCATGCTTTATGGCCGTGGCGCGGCAGACATGAAAACTTCTCTTGCTGGCTTTGTGGTTGCCGCTGAAGAGTTTGTCACGGCTCACCCAGATCATCAAGGCTCTATTGCCTTTTTAATCACAAGTGATGAAGAAGGCCCTGCGAATGATGGCACGGTCATTATGTGCGAGCGTTTACAAAAACACGGACAACGTCTGGACTATTGTGTGATTGGCGAACCCACTTCTGTAGATCAACTCGGCGACATGATTAAGAACGGTCGTCGTGGCTCCTTATCTGGAAAGCTAAAAGTGAAAGGTATTCAGGCGCACATCGCCTATCCCCACTTGGGCAAGAACCCTATTCATCTCTCCGCCCCCGCAATTTCCGCGTTAGTAGAAACCGAATGGGATAAGGGTAATGAGTATTTTCAACCCACCAGCTTTCAAATCTCCAATATTCACGCTGGCACTGGTGCCAATAATGTGATTCCTGGTGAGCTGACGATTGACTTCAACTTCCGATTCTCTACCGAGAGTAAGCCAGAGCAATTGCGTGAGCGCCTTGAGAGAATTTTAAGTAACGCCGGTCTTGATTTTGAAATCGATTGGGTATTGGGTGGTAGTCCATTCATTACGGGTGATGGTGACCTAGCAGGCGCTTTACGCAAAGCGATTAAAGCGGAGACCAGTATTGATACAGAGCTATCAACCACTGGCGGCACCAGCGATGGTCGTTTTATTGCAAAGATTTGCAAAGAAGTTGTCGAGTTTGGCCCCCTTAATGCTACTAGCCACAAAATCGACGAGTGCGTCATTGTTGATGATGTGGAGCCGCTCAAAAATATTTATCGCAAAACACTTGAGCAACTCATTGCTTAATTGCGAATAGATTCTTTTTAACCAACCCAATTCATTATGGACCCTGAGCCTCAGCAATCTCTTACAGTCAATCAGTGCATTGATCAAATTGCACAAAAACTTGAAGCAGCAAACTTGCATTATGGGCATGGCGCTATTGATGCACAAAGTGAAGCCTTGTGGCTTGTCAGCAAGCAACTGGGGTTAAGTCCAACTGAAACACTGGATCACTTAGAAGACTCCATCACAAACGAGCAACAGCAAAAAGCGATCGCTGTTGCTGACGAAAGAATCTCCACACGCAAACCACTTGCCTACATCTTGGGTGAAGCTTGGCTAATGGGTGTGCCTTTTTTTTGCAGCGAGCAAAGCATTGTTCCCCGATCATGGATTGCAGAACTGATTGTGGATGGCTCTTTAGAGCCTTGGTTACCTGCAGACGGCAAAGCGCTTGATTTATGTACGGGCAATGGCTCACTAGCGGTTCTATTGGCACTCTCTTGCCCAGATATTCATGTGAGTGCATGCGACATCAGCATGCCAGCTTTATCTGTTGCTGCGCGTAATGTAGATCGCCATAGCCTTAGCTCTCAAGTGGAATTAATGGATGGCGATTTATGGAACGCATTGCCTGAGCCCAATGAGGACAATTTGTTCGATCTGATCATTTGCAACCCACCGTATGTAAATGCCAACTCAATGAGTACGCTTCCTACTGAATATCATGCTGAGCCAGTCATGGCGCTGGCAGGTGGAGATGATGGCATGGATTTAATCAGAAGAATAATTGCGCATGCGCCTGATTATCTATCTGAGCGTGGCGCTATTCTGATTGAGATTGGTAACGAATATGAGAACTTCAAAAAAGCTTTTCCCCAAATTCCAGTGATCTGGATGGAAGTTTCTGCTGGTGAAGAACAAGTCCTATTGATTCAGGCAGAAGACCTGCGTTAGAAAATAATCAGTTCAATTCTGCTGCGGCAGCAATAGCCTGATCAATACGCTCCACCGGAATGAGCTTTAATCCTGGAATCTTGGCCTTAGGCATATTCGCTTTTGGAATAATGGCTACTGTAAAACCCAGCTTGGCCGCTTCTTTTAAACGTTCTTGACCACGCGGGCATGGACGAATCTCCCCTGCTAAGCCAACCTCACCAAACACAATCAACTCTTTAGGTAGAGCGCGATTTCGGATCGATGACTGAATAGCTAGCAATACCGCTAAGTCAGCTGCAGGCTCAGAGATTTTGACGCCGCCCACCGCATTCAGGAATACATCTTGATCAAAGCAAGCTATACCCGCATGACGATGCAAGACAGCTAAGAGCATTGCTAAGCGAGCTTGTTCTAAACCAACGGCCAAGCGCCTTGGATTAGGAACGTGAGCGGTATCTACTAGCGCCTGAATTTCTACAAGCAATGGTCTGCTACCTTCTTGCGTCACTAAAACGCATGCTCCTGGAACCATCTGCTCGTGCTGAGAGAGAAAAATTGCAGAAGGGTTGGTGACGCCGCGCAAACCTTTTTCGGTCATTGCAAATACACCCAACTCATTAACGGCACCAAAACGATTCTTAATCGAGCGCACCAGTCGAAACGAAGAATGGGTATCACCCTCAAAGTACAAAACAGTATCCACAATATGTTCTAGGACCCTTGGACCAGCTAGATGACCATCTTTGGTAACGTGACCCACCATCAGCACACAGATACCGCTGGATTTAGCGGCTCTTGTCAATTGCGCAGCACACTCACGCACTTGCGCTACAGATCCAGGGGCAGAGCTGAGCACTTCGGAGTACAAAGTTTGTATAGAATCCACCACCAATACTTGTGGCTTAACGGTATCCATAATCGAAATGAGTTTTTCTAACTGAATTTCTGCTAAGACTTCCAATTGCGGAGCATCTAATGCAATTCGTTTTGCACGCAAGGCAATCTGGGCGGCCGATTCTTCACCACTACTGTAGAGCACATTCATACCGGCAGAACTCATCTCTGCTAAGGCTTGCAATAACAAGGTTGATTTTCCAATACCAGGATCGCCGCCCAAAAGAACGACGCCACCAGGAACTAAGCCGCCGCCCAAGACGCGATCAAACTCTTCAACGCCGGTACTAAATCTTGGCAAGTCCTCAGCAGTAATAGCAGAAAGTTTTTGCCTAGGCAAAGATTGCGCCAACCCCTGAAAACGGGAGTTAGATGTTGTTTCAGGCAAGCCCTCTTCCATCGTGTTCCACGCCTGGCAAGATGGGCATTGTCCTTGCCACTTTGCAGAAGTGCCGCCACAAGACTGGCAGATATAAACCGTTTTGACTTTAGCCAAGAGTTGCCTAGTAATTAAATTGAAAGGTAATGAATCAGAAGTTAATCGAGCTGTGTGCCAGCTTTATTTTCTTGTGCACGCTTAGGTGCATCTTTACGACGTTGCTCTAAATCCGCCGCCCTTTGAGCTGCATCTTGTTGCTTCTCGGTAAACTCACGCTGATTATCTGCGCGCTCAGCCGCCTTCTCAGGAGAGGCACGCTCAGCAGCACGCTTAATGTCTTCTTGATCTTTTAAGTTCTTACGTAATTTTCTTTGCACTTCATGCAATGCAACTTCTTGCTGGGTAATGGGATCGATCTCTTTGCGATATTGAGTTCTAGCACTACCTAAGCAATAGTTGACCCAGTAGTTTTGATAGCACTCGGCGGATGCCTTACCCCAGCGGTACTTAGCCCACTCACGCTGCAATTCCAGTTCTTGCTCAATTTTGTCCAGCTGCTCAAGCTCCGCCTCTTCAGCCGGGGTCGCCAAGACCAAACCACTGAAAGAGCAGACTATTAGAAAAATTCCGAGGAATATTTTTGAGCGCAGAACAAGACTTCTCAAATTTCCACCTTCGCGCCCAATTCAACCAAGCGATTCGCAGGAATCTTAAAGAAGTCTGATTGACGACCCGCATTTTGATACATCCAACAAAACAAACGCTCACGCCACATCGCCATACCTGGAATTTCTGTTGAAACAATAGTGTCACGAGACAAGAAGAATGAGGTACTCATTAAGTCAAACTTCAGACTGGAAGATTTTTCAATCAACCCGATAATCTGACCCATGTCTGGCGTTTCATTAAAACCATAAACTGCGCGCACTACATAGATGCCATTTCCAAGATCGCGCAAGGTAATGCGCTCCTCATCTTTTACGTATGGCACATCCCAAATGCTTACCTTCAAGAAGAAGACTCTTTCATGAAGTACATGGTTGTGCTTCAGGTTATGCATGAAGGAAACTGGGACGTAATCAACGTGCGCCGTTAGAAAAATTGCTGTGCCCTCCACACGATGCGGTGGATGCATCATCAGGGCGTCAATAAAGCCTTTGAGTTCAATGCCATTGCTCATTGCATTCTGACGCAATATTTTGCGACCCTGATACCAAGTCATCAAGAACATAAAGCAGACGGCGCCTAAGAGTAATGGGAACCATCCACCCTCCATAATCTTCAGCAGATTTGCAGTCAAGAAAGCAAAGTCAACCACCAAGAAAGCGCTGATGACGAAAGTAACCAGGAAAGTATTCCAACGCCACACTACACGCATCACAATCGCAGCTAAGAAGGTGGTAATGATCATTGTGGTGGTCACAGCAATGCCATAAGCGGCCGCCAAGTTCTCGGATTTCTTGAATGCCAAAACGACAACAATCACCAAGACCAACAAGGCCCAGTTAACCAAGGGCATGTAAATCTGACCGATTTCTCGATCCGAAGTGTGACGCACTTTCATTCGCGGCACAAAGCCAAGCAAAATAGCTTGACTAGTCATTGAAAAAGCACCTGAGATAACGGCTTGAGAGGCAATGACTGTTGCCAAGGTAGCCAAAATAACCAGTGGGAAAACAAATGCCTCTGGAACCATCAAGAAGAAGGGGTTGCCAATCGTTTCTGGATTACTCAAAAACATAGCGCCTTGGCCAAAGTAATTTAAGAGCAAACTCGGCATGACAATAAAGAACCAACCCATGCGAATGGGCTTCAGCCCAAAGTGGCCCATGTCGGCATATAAAGCCTCAGCACCTGTCAATACTAGAAATACAGCGCCCAAAACAATGAAGCCTTGCAATGAATGCTCAATCAAAAATCGAATGGCATAAATTGGGTTAACCGCAGCAAAAATAGCGGGATTCTCAATAATTTGATACGCACCCATTAGCCCGATAGTCAGAAACCAGACCATCATGATCGGGCCAAACAGTTTACCCACAACATCGGTGCCTGTTTTCTGAATCACAAAGAGTGCTACCAGAATAAAAATGGTGATTGGCATGACATAGCGGGCCAGATCGGGGGATATCACTTCCAAACCTTCAACTGCAGAAAGCACTGAGATGGCTGGGGTAATGATGGCGTCACCATAAAACATGCAGGCACCAAAGACACCCGCCATAACAATAAGATAAGAGCGCTTTGATCCAGAGGGCGCTGTTCGCAATGCAAGCGCCATCAGCGCTAAGATTCCGCCCTCACCATGATTATTTGCACGCATCACAAACAAAACATATTTTAAGGAAACCACAACGGCAAAAGCCCAGAAGACCATTGAAATAACGCCGTAAACAGCATCAGTGGAAAATGGAATGCCATGCTCTGCACTAAAACATTCTTTAAGCGCATACAAAGGGCTGGTGCCGATATCGCCAAAGACCACACCAATCGCAGCAAACATCAAGGCTACTGAAGCGCCTTTTTTATGAGGGTGATCACCGCGAGAGATCTCAACGGGCCTTAGCAGGGATGATTCGGAAAACTCAGGATTACTAACCGACATTAATAGACCTTATTGCAATGTTGTGTCGCGATATGTTACTCCTTATGAACCCCTCTTAAATGACGAACTACATCCTCAAAAACCGCTTTTTTATATTCCTTTTGCAGGAATACCTCGACAGAGACCCCCAAAAAATGCTAGAATCTAAGACTCAGACGCGGGGTGGAGCAGTCTGGCAGCTCGTCGGGCTCATAACCCGAAGGTCGTAGGTTCAAATCCTGCCCCCGCAACCAGTAATTCAGTAC
>Ga0114959_10003409_pt1 | contig 12487 bp, 16 predicted proteins | sample C_130625_EF_Meta_FD_87317 | JGI IMG/M metagenome (GOLD analysis project Ga0114959, IMG submission 87317) | Freshwater microbial communities from Lake Croche, Canada to study carbon cycling - C_130625_EF_MetaG | ecosystem: Environmental > Aquatic > Freshwater > Lake | place: Lake Croche, Canada...
GTTTCCGTTCTTTTCGATGTTTTCGACATCCAGAGGAACCAAGCTATACCCTTGGAGCGTCTGGCGGATGGTGTTGCTTTGGGCAACGAACTTATCTAGTGTTGTTGTACTCATGACCCCCTTATAATACGGGCACTGGAGAAGGAAATCCAGAATTATTTTTGAATTCCCTTAAAGTACTTTGAGAGCTTACAGGCGATTTTGCAGGAATACATTACGCAATAAGCTGTTAGAAAGCCTAAAGTAAAAACCCCTGTCATAGCTGCTTCGAGAGGCTCAAGCACGTATATATTTAATCTTTGCTATATTCCGCTTTTTAATAAATCTACTAAATCGATATCTTCCGCAGCTATTGCTTGTTCTAGCAGTTCATCGAAATTTATAATCTTCTCCTTCATTGTAAAAACATTGACCTTCTTTGATCTCTGCTTATTGCTTTTTATTATATCCGTGAACAGCGCAGGATCATCGCCAAGGAACTCGAGTATTGTTTTATAAAAATTAGCGTATTCAGGACCTGTTAATTCCTCATACGTTACATGCAAATACGGAAGATAATTTGTGATACACAATTTTGTAACTGTTTTTTGCTCTTTAAGTACTTTTTGTTTATATTTGATAAAATTACTGTAAACAACGTTAACGGGGTGTATGTCAGTATCAAGTATTCTCTTTGTATTATAGTAACCGAGCGCTTTTGCTGTTATATGTGAAATATATTTTGCAAAGATATTGTTTCTTGTTAAATGTATTATTTTAATATTATTATCTTTTATGTACTGTATAAAGTCTTGAGTTGAAATGTTGATATCATCGGCAGATATCTTTTTTCTCTCTATATGATCACCGTAGAATACTTTAAAGCCAAAATACTTTAGCGGTTTACTGTTCTCAATTATCTGGAGGTATTTCTTAAAGTGTTTATTTCTATTTCTTACACGCAAAGAAGGATCATCACCTAAAAGCCCATCCATTTCACGACGACCGTCTTCTGTCAAAAACTCCATGACCGGAATCTTAGTGCCTTTTAAAAGCTCGTAACGACAGCGAATATTTTGCTGAGCGCTTAAAAATTCACACAACATACCAGATCCGCTTCTTGGTGTTGTAAATATAATAAATTTATCCGGCATATAAATAATTATGCTAGATAACAAAGAAAACCCCTATCACCTGATCAGGGCAATAGGGGTGAGTTCGAACTCTGCTTTCTTTTCTTCATCTCTCTGCATTCACAACGGCTTCGGTATCCGTTCTCCCACGACTTGAGACGTGCGTCTGGTAGCATTACTAAAGAAATTGGTGTGAGTCTTTTTGTCCTAAAAACCTCAAGCGTCCTTGATTATGTTCTAGTTTTGTTATGGCTCACGAAGACCCGAGAACCTTCACACAATCTTTCGCGATGATCGCGGAGAGGGTTACACCGAGTTCTGTCTAAAATTTATTTATGCTTTATATATTAATACCTGCTGTGCTCTTTGGCAAGCTAGTTTCGTAATTTTGTTCTTTTAACTTAGCATTCCAGACTTTAGCGTCATCAACAGAATTTGGGTTAACATTTTTATAATTGCCCAAATGACCAATAAGGATATGACAAATAATACCATAACTTGCATCTTCACACAGAGTAATAAGATTGCTTGGGTCTAATTCTAGTTCAGGGTGTATATGAAATGGTTTAATATGATGTACGTTAAGACTTTTAGTACCTTCACATACAACACATTTTGGGTTATTTAACAGATGCTCTTTTCGAACTCGAGCCCATTGCGGTGAACGCTGAGGACCGTCGACAGGTATCTTACCCTGTGCTATATCTCTTGTATGCGCTAAACGTGTTGAAGCCATATAGATACTTATGTAAATTGGTGGAGGCGAGGGGAGTCGAACCCCTGTGTTCATAATGTTTTATTTGTACTTCTACACGCTTAGGTAAATTTAGCATTTGATTGACTAAAGGCTGCTATGGCTTACCGGCCTATCTTTTAAAGTCTGCCTAATATAGTGAAGAGTCTACATCCACCCCCTACACTTGTTTTACGAGTGTCGTAGATACCACTCTAACCTATTATTATGCTAAGAGATTTAATAGGATCATCTCTTAGTGTTAGGCAGCCGCGAGACAGAGTTCGTTCTCGAAAGAAAAGAACTCAGCAACGTTTGTCATGAATGACTTGACTGACTTAACTGCATTAGCAATAGCTTTTGCATTTATGTTTTAATCCGTTTTAAAGTAGCCACAGATTAACTACTGCATGCAATACAAACTCCGACTATGAGTCGAAACCAGTACGCCCCCCGAAAATATTTATCAAAGATCATTGAGTGATTTAACACTCTTATTGCTATTAATATATATTATATAGTAGGAAGCTCAAGCAGAAATATAATTGATATTTAAAACAACTCGACGCGGTACAGTTGTGGGTGTATTGCCGGAATGATAGTGTGCTCCGTCGAAACAAACTAATCTATTTTCAACGGGTTCTATTTCCTTCATTACTGTTAGATCTTTGATTGTTTCTTTCAGAAATTCAACACTATCAGTTGTTGGATTAAAATCGTACGTCTCGTTGTAGATAAAGGTATTACCATCTGCGTTGTTTATATAGAGGATAGCGGTTTTGTGAGGATATGAGAGATCGCAATGTGTACCGAATTTATAATTCTCGTCTGCTGCTGTATTCAAAACAAGACGAGCACGCTTTAACTCTGATACTGTTTCTCCAGCAGTTCTAAGAGCTTGTAAAGCGTGGGTATAAATCAACTCACCTACTTCACCGAGCATCCAATTACCACCATAATATACATTACTGAACCAACCATACAAAAAAGGGTTTTCAGGTTGTGATGAACTATTCGCTTTCCGTCCAAAGTACCATGGAACAGAGTTTGATAATATTTCGTTTTGTAATAGTCTAAAGTCGTCAGCGGGTAAGATATTATCAATAATTTTCACTATTAATAATTAAAATCCGATAGTAGTTTTGCAACAATACTATTAAAAGATTCTTTCACCGTCGAAGCTTCAATTTGCTCTCTCGCCTTTGCTAACCCTGTAGTAAGATGTTGTCTTACCTGTTCAACGCTATTAAAGCCATCGGTACGCATTTCAATAGCAATACCGCCTTTATTTCTCCAAGCAGCTATATAAGGTGGAAAGTCATCGATAAGAACATTTGGAGCCCCGTCATCACTTAGAGCATATTCTGCTTTACTTTGTGGGAAGTACATTTCGTCAGGAAGTGGGTTGAGATGTTTGTGTATCCAAATTCTCTTGCCTGCTTCTGAGGCTTTAGAATCAATGCTCGCTGGATGAGAGCAAATGCTATAGCCACCAGCTTCTTTTACTACTGTATCAATAATAGCTTTTGTGAGTTCTCCATTCTTACCAAACGGCTTGAGATTTGCAAAAAAATCTTCAACATTGCCAAAATTATCAACAAAATGCTCTCTATCATACCAAATCTTCTTAGCTTGGCTTTTTTCTTCAGGTGTTAGCTCGTTATAAGGTTTATTAAAAAAACGAGAGCTAATTGCTCCAAATAAATCAGCTAACAAACCATCCATATCAAGAAAAACATTCATGCTGCTTTTCTATGACTCTTCTTCCACCATTTACACCAAGCATTCGGTTTAATATCTCCAGCTACAGCGGAACACTTATTAGGAGACCTCCACATCGTACATTCATCGCAGCGTTGACCCTTTACTGTATGAGCAACATATCCTGCCTTAGCTTTTGAGGCTTTCGCTTTAGCCTCTGTAAGAAGAAAGTCTACTAATTTATTAAAGTTCATTAGTTTATTTATTTGTTAAAACAATTAGAAAACGATAAAGGAAGTATCCGCGAAAGTGCCTATTTACAAATTCTTTCTTAGCGGATAACACGAGTTTATTCTCTGTAACTGCAAACGCTTTTGCCTTTTCTGTTAGGTGTTCTTGAGCTTGATCAGTTGAGACAAAATACCCGCTCCATTTAACGGCATTACGATCAATTACAGGAGTTGAATCAAGAGGAGGAGCGTCTTCTGTATTTGACATAGCTGTAATTATTTAAGCTGTTTGTTATACAGGAATAGCCAACTGTTAAATTATGTCCAAAAGAAATGACGATTTTTGACAAGCTGTGTTAAAATTTCTGTATCCTTATCTTGAATGAGTTGTTCGAGACGATTTACCTCACTATACTTTTCTTCATATGTCTTACCGTCATCTTTCATCTTGAGCATTTTGACTTTACCATTTTCATCGGTCTCACAAGGCTCAAACCACTCCTCGATCGGGCGAAGAGGGGGGTAGGCATTATCCATATCTTTCTCTAATTGTGGACGCTCAATAGTAATATAATCGTACGCTGACTCAAGCCAACGAGCAAACTCTACAGCGTGTTCACCGGTACCTTCCCAATCAGTATTACCGTGAAGATACTCACCCTCGTAAAATCCTTTAATGAACTCAAAGTTTACGATCTCAATAAGAGATGATACGTCAGTCCAGGTACAAGGAATAGCTTTCCTGTAGCGATTGTTCTGTGGATTAAAAATAGGGCGAATCTTCTCGTAGTAGTAGAGGTCAGCCCAACGAGGAACAAAAGGAATAAGCTGCCAGAGCTTTCTTGTACCGAACTTATCCTCTAAGAAGTTATTCAGCTTGCAACGAAATGATTTTTCGTATTTCTCGTAATCAGTAAAATCGCAACGAAGCTTGTGATCACGTGCTTTAAATTTTTCGGGTGTCATTCTCTTAGTATTTTTTAACAAGCTTACCCTTTACCTTGACAAACCCCTCAACCTTGCCTGTTGTTTTGGGAAAGTTCTCTCGATATGTTTTGATATCTTTGACTCGTGATTTATCTCCTTTACCTGCGCTCATATTAGTGTTTTGTAATTGTTGCTTCGATTTTATTTACAGTCCAGCGTGCTTTGAGTCCACGCTTTTTGTTATTCTTAAGCTTACCTTCAAGAGTAAGCTCTCGGAGAAGATAACTAGCACGCGTTGCATCCATACCTAGTTCAGTACAGACATCGGTGACACTGAACTGTCCTTCAAGTTTAAGAATCTCTTCCTTGGCCTTCTCCTTACGATCAGCTTTCTTGCTCTTCTTCTCACCGTCTTCAGCGTTAGCAGTTACCGCGGTAAAGTCATACCCGCGGCTTGTGAACGAGCAAACGTAATCAATTCCAGGACCGAAGCGATTCTTAGAGAAGTAGATCCTACGGAAGTCTGCAGACTCACCCATCTCAACGAACATATTCACGTCGACAGCGTAGGTAAGATGATTGCTACCGCGCATCACCCCACCCTTGGTAAGATGACAGATGATAATAACCGCACACTCCGTTGCCTTGGCGTGCTCAATGAGCTTCTCAATAGCAGTACGCTCGTCGAGGGTACCCTTATCCATAGCCTGAAACGAATCGATAACAATCAGATCCATTCCGTCCATGAACGTGAGAATCTTACTGAATTTTGACTCGTTGCAGATACCAACATCGTTGATACCAAGTCGACGGCAGCTAAACGCAACCTGATGAATAGACTCCTCGGCGCTAATATATCCGATGTTCTTGCCATTCTTCGACATACCGTCGAGGATCTGAAGAACCATCGTAGATTTTCCTACACCAGCCTTCGAGGATAGAGTGGTGCAAGAACCGGGTAGGATTCCTCCTCCGAACATCTCATCAATCTCAGGAATGTTCGAACGAACGCGACGGAAGTAGATCTCAGGAATCTGAACATCTTTAACAGGTGTAAACGAAGTGGATACGATATGATTAAGTTTCATGTTATTATTATGGTGGAATCTAAAAGGAATTACAAGCTTATAATGCTATAAATTCATTATATTGTTTTTGGAAACTATCTTTAATTTCCTTCTCTGTAGGCTTGTGGTTCCCGCAGAACATATCATCGTACCAATGGAACGTCCATTCCTTCAGCATTGATTCGTTTTTAATACATTTAGCCCAAGGAACTTCCTTAGCTTTTTCGAGCATATTATTAATCTGCTCTTTACTCAAATAATCCATCCAGTTTTTATTTTTCATAGACATCTATTATGATGCTTTCTTATAGGAATTACAAGCTTAAAGTCTCTTAAACTTTGCTTCGGCATCCTTCAGAGTTTGATATGTCCATCCGGAGATTCCCCATTGAGAAGAACCAGGATATGCTTCACCGGGAGGAATCTTCTGCCCTCCAAGCTCGTACCCATTATGCTTAGTAATTTTAACTACTTCGAACGAAACGCTTTCTTGATCTTTCTTCGATTGCTCAAAGATTGCCTTCATTCCTTCGCGTTTAACTTGCTTGTAGTTAAATCCCTTCTTATTGAACTGTTTAGGTATTGTCTTCATGATTCTTTAATAGTATAGATTCCTTGAGGGGAACGCAAGCTTATTTCCCGTTTAATTCGATAGCGCGCTGAATAAAGGCATCTCCTAATGCAATAGTAACGCCTTCGACACCAAGTTCTTGACGAACTTCGGATGGTGTTTTCCCTGCCTTCAATAAAGTAAGAGCATCCCGGCAAATATAATGCTTAAGGAACTCTTCCTTTGATCCTGCTACTTTGGCTTTCTCCTCTAAATACTGACTATTCGTAGGTCGTGTTCTCCCCGTAATAATACAGGTAAGTACGGAAGGATCTTTAGCTAGAGCCTTTTTAAATCGTTTATTAATTTCTGAAATATCCATCATGTTCTAATAGTATAAAATTGTTTAAGGGACTGCAAGATTAAAGTAGAAAAAAAGAGACCGACTCCTAAATTATAGCAGTCGGTCTCCTCATTGTTTTCAGTTCAAATTAAGCAACGTTAAGGTCGTTGGTCTTAATTGCACGTGTGATATCGCGAGCGTCAACGCGCTGGATACTACGCTGGAACTGGTTGGTGCGGTTAAGCACCTTTGCCTTCTTGACGGTAAAGCTACCATCGCGATTGCGCTCCATCGTGACAAAGAACGTCTTCGGACGAAGATTCTTATTTGTATAATCGATCATTTTTATTTCACCTCCTTTTTGTTTTCTCAATATTGGATACTAGTTTTTAGTAATCCACTATTAAATTTTAAAATTTTCTGGAAGAGTAATCTCTTCAGGTTGTGGTAGCATAAAGCTATTAGTCTTTGCTTTACGGCTCGTAGCTTTACGCTTATATCCAATCAGGTAATGTTTACCGTCTTGTGTGCTTTTAATAACTGGAATTAAGCGACCTTGCTTAATTAATTTTTGGATGTTATCTGGCGATGTCTTTCCCATATGATTTCTCAATACTATATCGTTCTAAAAATAATGCAAGAAGTACTTTAAAATACATCTCCATTTTCTTTAATCTTAACTCCTTCGTACGGAGCAACGACCCTTCGATAGTATTCGAGTTTGCAGCTCTCCAACGCTCCAACGATATCATTCAATGTTTGATAGCAGAACTTATGATTACTTTCGTGCGCATAAACATTACACAAAGTCGTGATGACGTAGTTCAGTTCTCCTGCTGTCAATATAGGAGGCAATGTCTTTAGAGCAACAGTGAATTTCTTTCTATCTTTCTTTTCGATGTAGGGCATACGTTGAATAGTAGAATAATAATTTTTGAAAAGCAAGCTTGAATTATTTTTTTGCCTATATAATATAACCAACAATGAAACGCGCTAAAGTCAAAAAAACTTCTAAGCCTACTAAGAAAACCGTCAAGCCTTCTAAGGCGGTCCCTACAAAGCAAATAGCATCGAGTAAATCTACTAGTGATATTGAGACAGCAGGAACAGTTAAGAGCAAGGTCATGACATGTATTGTCACAGGATTAGAACGCAGAGTTTCAAAAGCTGGTATTATTAAGGGTAACAAGAAGTTCGGAGGACCGGTACCATTTGCCGAGCATTATGTAAGCAATGAAGCAAAGCGATTACTTCGACAGCGCGTCTCACCAGAAGAGGTACAAAAACAATTAAGACCTGCTAAGCTCAAGCCATTTTCAATCGATAAGCAGGTCCTTGCACGGCTTAAGTTGCTTAAGAAGCCTAAAAATCAAAAACGAATTAGTGTCGAGGAAGCTAAAGATATAGCATATAAGTGGACACCGAAGGAAAAGCGCAGCTATAGCAGTTTAAAGGAGTACATTATAGATAATACAAAGAATGGTTCCTGTATTGCACCGCAATTATATCTAAACTCTGATAGATGCTGTGATAACTGCAAATACAGTCAGGATTGTCTATCGACAGCTAAAACGTTTTCTAAAAAATACAAGCCTTAGTACCCGTCGTATGTTTTCGTGTACTTTACGAACCGTTGATCATCATCGCTTTTTTGTATTATAGGTGTCGGTACAAACTTCTCATATAGCATTGTATATACAATAATAATATCTCCAATTTCCATAAGGAAAGCGAGAAGAAAGCATACTAAAGCTGTTACATCAGCTGCAAGTAAGGCAGTGAAGGAAACTTTAATAATATTATCTGTACCAATAATTCTAACAGGTGTAAATTTAGTATTGAGCGTAGAGGCAATGGAAGATATCAGACTATTTGCATCAATTACAGCGGTGTCTAATTCTCTAAAGTTTGACGTACTGTCTATATTTTTTTTGCAGTTAACAATTTTATCGCCAAGTAGAATCGCTGATTTGTTCAAAGCTTGGCGTTGTTCGGTAGTCTCGAGATCGACAGCTTCAAGCATACGTTTTAGTTCTGTTTTTGATTGCTGTAGCTCTATGTCTGATTGTGCTTGAAGCCTTCTAACTTGTGACTGTAGTTCCTTTGCTCTAGGGCCTTCTCCCGCTTTACCTCTTACACCTTGTTTTTCATCAATAACTTCCTGGTTTGCGCTTTCTATTTGCTGTTTAATTTCAGTTGACTTTGACGATACAGTTTTTTCGATTTCTATCTTCTTATCTCTACTTTGATTTAAAATATCAAGCTCCTGCGATTGAACAGCTTTTTTACTCTCAGCCTCAAAGTAAGAAAGTGTCTCGGTTATCTGTACTTTGCTTGCCTTAAGACTATCCTGTACACCTGTCTCAGAATATAATCCCGCAAAATCAAAAATTGTAGGAATTAAACTTAAAAATAAACATAATATTGCAGCTTTGAGAGGGAAAACTTTTCGACCGAATAGTATAATCTTTACACAGTACGGTAACCCAACAACGGCAAAACTTGCTAAAGCGACAAGAAGCCAGTGCCATGTTATAAGAATAACATTAAGTGCATGAAAGGCAAAACAGTATGCAACGAAGATAATAAACCAATAAACAATATCAATAGCAATTGCAGCTATCTTGCTATTTGTGTTAAATCCAAAGATAGTATGATACTGTAGCATTGTAGTATCATCTGTAACAGCTTCTCGCTGTAATAATTTCTTTAAAAACGTCACACTCTTATTTAATAGAATTTAATAAAGCGCGCACGTCATTTTTGAGTCCCTCTATCAGCATTGGAAAGAGGTCTTCAACAATCACAAGGATTAGTCTCATATTTTGTACCATAATGGCACTAATATATTTATTCATGTCTGAGATCAATTTACATCAGGGGTTTTACTATAAAGCTTCTATTATTCCATAAACTGTCCCATAAATAATCTTAACCATGTCAGACAACGCCCGGTTTCATAATAAGCTACATAGGAAGAACCATCACTCTGCACCAACGCCTGGTTATCCTGATTCTGCAACTGATCCAATTGCATCAGCAACAGAGCCGTTTAAGGGAGATTTTTATGTAGAGGGCGATGTAAATGTAACAGGTGCGTTAAGAACTACCTTTTTTACTCTATCAAATATTAATATAGCAGTACCTGAACTATCGGCAGTCGTAGGATTTAAACCAACAAATTCGCTTATTGTACAGCTATCAGGTATAAAGTACGCTATTCCTCTTACATACGTTGGTTCACCCTTCGACCCTGCTACACCAAAAGTAAATTCATTATCTGCCAACACGACATATCTTGGAAATGTATATCTTTACGGGCCGCTTTCAGGAAATGATGCAAGTAGATGGAATAATGCTACTTCGACACTTATTTCAAATAGTGCTTCATGGGCAAATGGATTCATCACTTATACCATTGTAAGTGGAAATAGTAGCCGCTGGGAGAGTACATACAATACTGTTAATGGATTGAGTGCGGCATGGACATCAACAGGCCCTGTTAATTCATTTATAACGACAAACAGTGCAACCATGAACCCGGGATACAATGCGACGGTATTCGCAAAACTCTCTGCACAACCTTTTACTTTTAACGTATTAACTTCCTCTATTCGAGCAAACTCTCCTGCAAATAACGCAAGCGGTACATATTCTGGTGTTTTAGGTGGCTTTTATAATACGTCATCTGGTTATAGTTCAATTGTCGTTGGCGGTGGTAGCAATACTGCATCAGGACGTTATTCAATTATCGGAGGTGGTAGTCAGAATCAAACTGCAGCTTGTATGACAGGTATTTTAGGTGGATCAAATAATTCACTATCCGGATGTAACTCATTTGCTATTGGATCTAATATTGTAGCGAGTGAACCAAATTACACATACGTAAACAATATCTCTTCAAGAGGTGTTGTACAGACATTAAGCGCCAATGCATGCGTGCTTAATGTTAGTCCTGGTGTAATAGGAACAGCGCTGTCAAATGTACGCGCACAATTCTTTTCTGACTTAAATATATTTTCGCAAGTTAACCATCAAAACGTTAACAGCGGTGCTCTTGCTTCAACAGATTTTGTTGTAACTGCTGATAACGGTAATGATGATCAAAATTATCTTGATATAGGTATTAATAGCAGTACCTACAATGATTTAAATTATACGATTCACGGACCAAATGACGGTTATGTTTACTCAGCAAGTAAGAACCTAGTAATGGGTACAGCTTCCGGTGCTGATATTGTTTTACATACAGGTGGTACATTGGCTGCTAATGAACGGGTGAGAATATCGAGTTCCGGTAATGTTGGTATCGGTACATCGAATCCTAAAATTAAATTAACAGTTGTTGGAGATATCTCTGCAACAGGTAGTATTTTCTACAATGCTGATGCAACTAAAGTATATTCCATTGGTCAAGGCGGTGTCACTACCATTATACCGGCTTGCGGTGGGAGTATTTCTCTTGGTACAGGATCAAATGTTGGCGGCGGTGGACTCAATACAGCATCTAGTAACTATAGCAGCATAGGCGGTGGGTATAATAATCTTGTTGTAGGTTGTGTATCAAATATTGCAGGTGGAAAGGCCAATTGTATTGCTGGTGCATGTTCAACTGTCGGCGGCGGTACTGTAAATAGTATTACCTGTAACTATAATGTTATTGCCGGTGGATCTAATAACACCATCTCAAATTGTGATTACAGTGTTATAGGCGGTGGTATTAATAACTTTACAGCTGGTACAAATAATATAATCGGCGGTGGCGCTGCAAATTGCGCTCTTGCAAATAATAGTATTATCGTCGGTGGTGTATTAAATTCATCCATTGCTGTTGATTCCTTTATCGGCGGCGGGTGTAATAACCGTATATGCGGAAGCGCGCCGGGTTCAGTTATTCTTGGATCTAATATTACCGCAACGGCCTCAGCTACAACATATGTTAATAATCTAGAGAGTCAGGGAACAGTTCGAGGTGTTAAGTTTTTTGGAGATGGCTCTAACTTAACAAATATTGTTTCATATGTCAGTGGTAGCCCGGTAATGTATGGATCAAGTACAGGTAGTATAAGACCTGTTACAGGCAATAATGTAAATAGTGGACTTTATGCAACTATTATTGGCGGTACAGATAATATAGTTGATAATGGTGCAGTAAATTCATTTGTAGCTGCAGGTTCAGCTAATTATACAAATGTCTCTAATACATTTATATTAGGTACAAATATTACAGCGCCTTTAGCTGATTATACATACGTTAACAATCTTTCTTCACAAGGTGATGTTTCAGCTGCTACTCTAACGATAGCTGGAGATATTTCAACAAATCAAAAATTTGTTACCACATATGGTAACAGTAATCAGTGGAACGACGGATTTAGTACATTAAGCACTTTAAGTGGTAATTGGTTTAATTCCATAGATCCAGTTTTAGTTGTTACAGCTCTTAGTGGTAACTGGAACGCTGCGTATAGCACTCTAACTGCTACAAGTGGTGCGTGGAATAGTACAGCGAACACTGTATCACAACTAAGTGCGAGTGGCTTAACGGTATTCAATACTGTTAATAGTTTAAGCGGCAATTGGAACACATCTTATGATACTTTAACGTCTCTTAGTGCTAATTGGAATACATCCTACAATACTTTAACAGCTTTAAGTGCTAATTGGAATACATCCTACAATACTTTAACAGCATTGAGCGGTAGATGGGAGTCGGTCTACACAACTGTTAATACAAATTCCGGATCATATGCACTTGGAAGTAATGTACAGTCAAACTACTTCAATCTTACTGGTAGCACGGTTACAGGTAAGTCACAATTTA
>Ga0114959_10003410_pt1 | contig 12485 bp, 11 predicted proteins | sample C_130625_EF_Meta_FD_87317 | JGI IMG/M metagenome (GOLD analysis project Ga0114959, IMG submission 87317) | Freshwater microbial communities from Lake Croche, Canada to study carbon cycling - C_130625_EF_MetaG | ecosystem: Environmental > Aquatic > Freshwater > Lake | place: Lake Croche, Canada...
CGTCAATAACTCGGTCTCGTCTTCATAACGTGAGGGAAGATGCAAAGCAAGGGCCATAGGGCTGTCTAAACCCATCTTTTGGAGTGTGCTTGGCGCTTGTTTAGTAGTCATCGTTAAAATCTAATACCTGATGGTAATGCTATGCAACTTTCCGACTTTAATTACGAACTTCCCGCCAATCTAATTGCCCAACACCCTTTGGCAAATAGAACCGATAGCCGCCTCCTAGAGGTCAATGCTGACGGGAAGAATGACGCCCAGCTTATAGACCGTCAGTTTAAGGATATTCTTAGCCTTATCAAGCCAGGGGATTTATTGGTATTCAATGACACCAAAGTCATTCCCGCAAGACTGCATGGCAAAAAAGAGACTGGCGGTAATGTTGAGCTTCTCATCGAGCGAATTAGTGGTGACATGCAAGCTTGGGTCCAAATCAGGGCATCCAAAGTTCCTAAAACAGGCTCCATTGTGCATATCCATAATCAAGCTGGAGAAACTTTTCCAGTAAAAATGATTGGATATGATGGTCGCTTTTACGAAGCCCGCTTTCCGGAAAATGTATTTTCTCTGCTCGAGCGTTTCGGTGAATTACCGCTACCACCCTATATCGAACATCAACCCGATGGTGAAGATGCACAGCGCTACCAAACTGTAGTGGCGAAAAATCCAGGTGCAGTAGCTGCACCTACCGCCGGACTTCATTTTGACGAAAACATTTTGCAGCAATTAAAAGATTTTGGAGTGTATCAAGCCACTATTACCCTACACGTAGGGGCGGGCACCTTTACCCCTGTTCGTGAAGAAGACCTCTCGAAACACAAGATGCATCATGAGTGGTTCTCCATTCCAGAAGAAACTTTGCAAGCGATTGAAGACACCAAGAAAAAAGGCGGGCGAGTAGTTGCAGTAGGTACAACCAGCCTCAGAGCCCTAGAGAGCCAGGCTCTTAGCCGACAAAGCAGTGGTGAGACCAACCTCTTTATTACCCCGGGCTTTCAGTTCAAAGTCGTAGATTGCTTGTTAACAAACTTTCATCTGCCAAAATCTACTTTATTAATGTTGGTGAGCGCCTTTGCGGGCATGGGCAATATCCGCGCCGCCTACCAACATGCCATTGATCAGAGATATCGCTTCTTCAGCTATGGAGATGCAATGTTTCTTTGCCGACTTGAGAATACAAATCCATGACCAAACCTGTTCACTTTAATATTTTGGCGCGCGACTCGCAAAGTCCTGCTCGCCTTGGTCAACTTGATCTTCCCCATGGCAGCGTGCAAACGCCCATTTTTATGCCAGTCGGAACTTATGGCACCGTAAAGGCAATGACACCGCGCGACCTGAATGAAGCAAAAGCGCAGATTATTTTAGGCAACACCTTTCATCTTTGGTTGCGCCCAGGTCTAGATGTCATTAAGAAACATGGTGGCTTACATCGCTTCATGGCTTGGGATAAACCTATTCTGACTGACTCAGGCGGCTTTCAGGTGTTTAGCCTGGGGGCACTTCGCAAGATCTCCGAAGAGGGCGTCACTTTTGCCTCCCCGATTAACGGCGACAAATTGTTCATGTCTCCAGAGGTATCAATGGAGATTCAGGCGGTATTGAACAGTGATATTGCCATGCAATTTGATGAGTGCACCCCTTACGAAATCAAAGGTCAACCTACTTCAGAAAAAACTGCCCGAGCCTCACTTGAAATGTCACTTCGCTGGGGCGATCGGTCGCTCAAACGTTTTCGAGAACTCAATACTGGCAATGGTTTATTTGGCATCGTCCAGGGCGGCATGTTTGAGAATCTGCGCGAGTTTTCCTTAGATGCCGTCAGTCAGCAAGGTTTTGATGGAATTGCCATTGGCGGACTCTCCGTTGGAGAGCCTAAGCCTGAATTTGAGCGAATCTTGAATTTCACGGCACCCAAGCTTCCCGAGCATATGCCGCACTACCTTATGGGCGTTGGGACGCCCGAGGACCTAATTCTTGGGGTTAGCCTAGGTATTGATATGTTTGATTGCGTAATGCCCACCCGAAATGCCCGCAATGGCTGGCTATTTACCCGCTTTGGAGACCTCAAATTACGCAATTCTGGCTACAAGGACGATGATCGACCACTCGACCCTACTTGTAGCTGTTACACCTGCCAGAACTTCACCAGATCCTATTTAAATCACCTCCAAAAAGCCAATGAGATTCTCGGATCGCAGCTCAACACCATTCACAATCTCTCCTATTACCTCCAGTTGATGACGGAAGTCAGGGAGGCCTTGAGCAAAGATCGTTTTAGCGCCTATCGCGAAGAATTTCATCAGAATCGTCAGCGTGGCGTTGAGCCTGGGCAGGATTAATAGCCCTGCAGGGCGCACGCCCCTCTAAATCACCCCCAAAGCCCCACACAGTTTAGAATTGCGGGTTTACGGCTTTGCTTAAAAGCCTAAAACCGAAGCAGTTTCCAAATAGTCTTTAACGGAGGTTTTGTATGTGGATTAGTAACGCTTTTGCCCAAGCTACAGCTGCGGGTCCAGATTCTGGTGGCTTAATGAGCTTCCTTCCATTGGTTTTGATGTTTGCAGTTTTGTACTTCATCATGATTCGCCCACAAATGAAGCGTCAAAAAGAAACTAAAGCTATGCTCGAATCATTAGCAGTTGGCGACGAAGTCGTTACTGTTGGCGGCATTATGGGCAAAGTAACAGCGCTGAAAGATCAAGTTGTCACTGTTGAAATTTCTGCCGGCACTGAAGTGCAGTTGCAAAAAGGTGCTATCACTACCGTTTTGCCAAAGGGCACGCTGAAGTCTGCTTAATACCTTTGTTTAAAAGTATCCCACTATGAATCGCTACCCTCTCTGGAAGTATCTAGTTATCGCCGTTGCTTTATTAATTGGCGGGCTATATTCATTACCAAATTTTTATGGTGAGGCTCCAGCGGTTCAAATCTCGTCCGCCAAACCAACCATCAAGGTTGATTTGGCGACACAAGCTCGCGTTGAAAAGATTATGACTGAGGCTGACATCAGCAACACTGGCATTTTCTTTGAGAACGCCACCAATGTAGGTTCAATCAAAATTCGGTTTAACAGCACTGACATCCAACTGCGCGCACGAGATCTCTTGCAGCAGAAAATGAATATCGATCCAAATGATCCCAATTTCACAGTTGCCCTTAATCTCCTATCCAATACACCGGGCTGGTTAAATGCAATTAACGCCCTACCTATGCCACTAGGGCTTGACTTGCGCGGCGGTGTCTACTTCCTTTTACAGGTAGATATGAAGGGTGCAGTTCAGAAGAAGGTTACCTCTTTGGCAACTGATATCCGCACCCAACTACGAGACAAGAATATTCGCCATCAAGGTATTGAGCGTGGCGCAGATAGCATTACTATTAATTTTGGCAGCACTACTGATGCTGAGGCTGCTCGTACAGTTCTGTTATCTACTCAGCCTGAACTGATTTGGCAAGTCAAGCCTACCGGCCTCTCCCCAAAGTTAGTTGGCGAATTCAAACCAACAGCTTTAAAAGAAATACAAGATAACGCAGTCAAGCAAAACATCATCACCCTGAATAAGCGCGTAAATGAGTTAGCCGTTAAGGAACCCGTTATTCAGCAACAAGGTGCAGAGCGCATTGTGGTGCAATTGCCAGGCGTTCAAGATACTGCGCGTGCCAAAGACATTATTGGTCGTACAGCAACCCTAGAGTCTCGCTTGGCCGACCCATTGGTCTCCACTATTGGTATTGGTGAAACGCCGCCTCCAGGCATGGATACCTTCCGCTTCGGAGAAAACCGTTTAGGCGTATTTAAGAAATCTGTCATTTTCAGTGGCGATCGCATTACTGATGCAAGCGCTGGTTTTGATCAAAACCAGCGTCCCGCCGTCAATATCTCACTGGATGCCGCTGGTGGCCGCGTAATGCAAGAAGTCACTCGCGAAAACATTGGCAAACCAATGGGCATGATTCTGTTTGAAAAAGGCAAAGGCGAGGTTCTGACAATCGCCACCATTCAAGGTGAATTTGGATCTAAGTTTCAAATCACGGGCCAACCAACTACTGCGAGCGCAAATGACTTAGCACTCTTGCTGCGCGCTGGCTCTTTGGCTGCCCCAATGGAAATCATTGAAGAGCGAACCATTGGACCAAGCTTAGGCGCCGAAAATATCGAGAAAGGCTTCAAGTCACTCTTAATTGGCTTTGGTGCAATTGCTATCTTTATGATGGCTTACTACTTACTCTTTGGCACATTCTCGGTAGTTGCCTTGGCAGTGAACTTGCTCCTGCTGATTTCCGTCTTATCAATGTTGCAAGCCACTCTCACCTTACCCGGCATTGCCGCGATGGCCCTGGCACTTGGTATGGCAATTGACTCCAACGTATTGATTAACGAACGTATACGTGAAGAGCTACGTAATGGCGCTGCGCCACAAACCGCTATTGCAGTTGGCTTTGATAAAGCTTGGGCAACGATTTTAGACTCCAACGTGACAACCTTAATTGCTGGTCTTGCCCTTTTAGCATTTGGCTCTGGCCCAATCAAAGGCTTTGCGGTGGTTCACTGCTTAGGCATTTTGACTTCAATGTTCTCGGCCGTCTTCTTCTCGCGTGGTCTTGTCAACCTTTGGTATGGCAGACATAAGAAGGTTCAAAAACTCGCTATCGGCCAAGTTTGGCGCCCACAGGAGAAATAAGTCATGGAATTTTTCCGGATCAAAAAAGATATTCCCTTCATGCGCCATGCATTGGTGCTTAATGCAATTTCTTTAATCACCTTTTTAGCAGCAGTCTTTTTCTTATGGCATAACGGCCTTCATCTCTCAATTGAATTTACTGGTGGCACGGTGATGGAGGTGAGCTATCCTCAAACTGCTCCACTAGATTCCATTCGCACTAAGGTTGAAAAGCTTGGTTATGCTGATACCCAAATTCAGAACTTTGGTAGCTCACGTGATGTCATGATTCGTTTGCCATTGCAAAAAGACGCTGAAGGCAAACTCATCTCTTCCGCAGACCAGAGTGCAGCTGTTATGCAAGCACTTGAGCCCGCAAGCAGCGGCGCCAAGTTACAGCGCGTAGAGTTCGTTGGACCACAAGTTGGCCAAGAGCTGGCCATGGATGGCTTGAAGGCTCTGGTCTTTGTGATCATCGGCATTGTGGTGTACCTCTCCTTCCGCTTTGAGTGGAAGTTTGCGGTCGCAGGCATCATTGCGAACTTACATGACGTAGTTATCATCCTAGGCTTCTTTGCGTTCTTCCAATGGGAATTCTCACTCTCTGTCTTGGCGGCAGTCCTTGCGGTTCTGGGTTACTCCGTGAATGAATCTGTAGTGATCTTCGACCGTATTCGCGAGAACTTCCGCAAATACCGCAAGATGAATACCCGCGAGATTATTGACAATGCAATTACCAGCACAATCAGTCGTACCGTCATTACTCACGGCAGTACTGAAATGATGGTTTTGGCCATGCTGGTCTTTGGCGGCCCAACACTCTTTTACTTTGCTCTCGCACTGACTATTGGCATTTTGTTTGGTATTTACTCTTCAGTGTTCGTGGCTGCTGCTTTAGCCATGTGGCTTGGAGTAACGCGTGAAGATTTGGCAAAGGGCGACAAGAAGCCGGATGATAATGCCCGCAACGATGACCCTAATTTTGGGGCACGCGTTTAAGCCAAACTTGGCTTAATTTAAAGAGAAGTTTTGTTGATCAAGGGCAGCTAGTATTCGCTTAGTTGCGCCTTGATGCTCAATTGAGTAAGTCTTTGCCGCTTGACTCATCGTGCCAAGCTCAGCAGTATTCAAGAGCAAAACCTTCAGAGCTTCCATCAAAGCAGTTGGTTCGCTCAACAATAAGTCACCCCCAATACGCTTTGCAGCGCCTGCTTGGATTGCATCTAAGGAGGCCTGCTGAAAGTTGTAAGTGTGCTCACCCAAAAGAACGGGGCAGCCTGCAGCACAGGCTTCAATAAGATTCTGACCACCGAATGGCAGTAGACTACCGCCCATAACCACCAAATCAGCCGCGCTGTAATACATTGGCATCTCCCCCATAGAGTCACCTAAGACTACATCTAAGCCAGCACACTCCGTTGGAATTCCTGACCACTCAGTGCGACGACGAAACTTCAAACCAGCCGAATACATTAGATCAGCAACATCAGCAAATCTTTCTGGGTGGCGCGGCACCAAACAGAGCAAAGGAGCAATCACAAAGGAATTGCTGAGCATTAAATCTTTCCAAGCTTTCAGAAGAATTTCCTCTTCACCATCGCGGGTACTAGCAGCGCAGACCATCAAACGTTTACTAGCATGCAGCTCCTGTTGCCATTGTTTTCCCTGCTGGATCAACAGTGGATCAAGAGGCACATCAAACTTGAGATTGCCTACGATGCTGATATTCTTCACACCAAGACTGCGATATCGCTGCGCATCAAATTCGGTTTGCGCTAAGATGCCAGCAAAGGCTTGAAACAATGAACGTCCAGCTTTACCAAATCGATTGACGCGACGTGCACTTCTCTCGGAGAGGCGGGCATTCACCAAGAACAAAGGTGGGCCGATCTCTGCGCAACGAAAAACGACCGTTGGCCATGCCTCAGTTTCCATAAAGAGCCCAAGCTTAGGCTTGAAAATATTCAAAAAATGTTCAACCGACCAGCAAAGATCATATGGCAAGTAAACCTGGCGAATCTGCCCAGAAGCAATTTGATTAGCAAACAATTGCTTACCTGTACGACGACCATTTAAAGTCATGTGTGTTAACAAAATGGTTTCACCACGAGCAAGGTAGGCGTCAATTAATGGCTGAGCAGCACGGGTCTCACCTACTGAAACTGCATGAATCCAAATTGATTCTGGCTTGATTGGTTTGTCATAACCAAAGCCAAGACGCTCTGGAATATGGTGCAAATAAGCAAAAGAATGGCGTGCGCGCCAAGCTAGGCGGATAAAAGCCAATGGCAACAAGAGATGCCATAGCAATTGATAAACAGCAAACCAGACTCGGGGGCGCGCCCCGTATTCTGCACTGGAGCTCACACTCACTTTTTGAGACGTTCGGTCAATTCAACCGCCTTACCTAGGTAAGAAGATGGTGTCATTTCCAGCAAACGTGCTTTTGCATCTTCTGGAATCTTCAATCCGCGTATAAAGGCTTGCAAATCAGCCTGATTAATACCCTTGCCACGAGTTAATTCTTTTAGCTGCTCGTAGGGATTCTCAATACCGTAACGGCGCATCACAGTTTGCACTGGCTCTGCCAGCACTTCCCAACAGGAATCTAAATCTGCAGCAATAGCTGCATGATTTACCTCCAACTTACCAAGGCCACGCAAAGCGCTGTCATAAGCTAATACGCTATGACCGAATGCTGGACCGAGATTACGCAAAACGGTTGAGTCGGTAAGATCACGCTGCCAACGAGAGATTGGCAACTTTTCTGCAAGGTGACGCAGCAGAGCGTTTGCAACCCCTAAGTTACCTTCAGAGTTTTCAAAATCAATCGGATTCACTTTATGCGGCATGGTTGAGGAGCCAATTTCGCCAGCCTTAGTGCGCTGCTTGAAATAACCCACAGAGATGTAAGCCCAGAAGTCTCGATCCATATCCAAGAGGATCGTATTGGCACGGGCAATCGCATCAAACAATTGGGCCATACCATCATGCGGCTCAATCTGAATGGTGTAAGGATTAAAAGTTAAACCAAGACGTTTCTCAACTACGTTCTTAGAGAAATTCTCCCAATCAAAATCTGGATAAGCAGATAAATGCGCGTTGTAATTACCTACTGCTCCATTCATCTTGCCGAGCAATGGAACTGCGGCAATTGATTCAATAGCGCGCTCTAAACGTTTTGCGATATTGGCAATCTCTTTACCAAGCGTACTTGGTGATGCAGGCTGACCATGAGTGCGAGATAACAAAGGTACTTTAGCGTTTTCAAGAGCGAGATCCGTTAATACCGAGAGTACTTTTCTGAGTTGCGGCAAGAGAACTTCATCACGCGCCCCACGTAGCATCAAACCATGCGATGTATTGTTGATGTCCTCAGAAGTACAAGCAAAGTGGATGAACTCACTCGCCTTTAATAGGTCTGGACGATCTGCTACATTTTCTTTTAAGAAATACTCAACCGCTTTCACATCATGATTGGTAACAGCCTCAATATCTTTGATGCGCTGCGCATCCGCATCAGAGAAGTTTTCAGGGAGCGAGAGCAAGAAAGCTTCATCGGCTGCGTTGATTTTTGGCACGTCAGGAAGATCTGCGGCAGCCAATGCCAACAACCAATGAATTTCCACAAATACCCGCTGACGCATAAAGGCTGCTTCCGAAAGCCAGGGGCGCAAGGAATCGAGCTTGCTGGCATAACGACCGTCTAAGGGGGAAAGGGCATTAAGGGTAGAAAGCGGCTGACTCACGAATATTGCCTTTGCATTGAATATGTCAATAAAACCTGATTTTAATGCGTTCCAGGGTCAAGCAGGCCTCCATGAGGATTGCTATACTGTGCCCTATGAAACTAATCGGATCCCTCACTAGCCCCTATGTACGTAAAGTACGTATCGTATTTTCTGAGAAAAAGGTCGATGTTGACCTTGAATTGGAAAATGTTTGGGCTGCAGACACCAAAATAGCCAATTCCAACCCCCTGGGGAAGGTTCCCTGCCTTATTCTGGACGACGGCGAGGCTATCTATGACTCTCGCGTGATCGCCGAATATGCCGATGGCCTTAGCCCCGTAAGCAAGCTCATTCCCACTGACAACCGCGAGCGTGCAACCGTCAAAACCTGGGAAGCCCTGGCTGACGGAATCACGGATGCTGGCATTGGCGCGACTCGAGCGCACATGGCGCCCAGCTGAAGAGCAAAGCTCAGCTTGGGTTGATCGCCAAATGGGTAAGATTCAAAATTCTCTGCGTCAAATGTCTGAGATCTTAGGAGAAAATGCCTGGTGCCATGGCAATCAAATGACACTGGCAGATATTGCAACAGGATGTGCGCTTGGTTGGCTGTTACTGCGCTTTCCAAACATTCAATGGCAAGCTCAATATCCAAACTTAGATCGTCTCTACCAAAAATTATTGCAGCAACCTTCTTTTATGGAAACTGAACCACCAGCAGGGTAAGTCAAATTTGCATTTCTCATTGGGATGAGGCGGAAATAATTCCGCCACCCAAACAAATATCGCCGTCATATAAAACCGCTGATTGCCCGGGTGTTACTGCCCATTGCGCATCCGGAAATCCCAGCTCAAAACTAAGATCTGCTGTACCAGCAGTTAAAGTGCATGCGGAGTCCGCTTGACGATAGCGAGTCTTGGCAGAGTAACTTCCAGAGGCTGGGGCGGTACCGGCAATCCAACTCGCATCAATAGCTTCTAGGGTCTTAGCCAAAAGCCATGGGTGTTCATGACCCTGCGCTACATACAGCGTGTTATTCGCCATATCCTTACGCGCTACATACCAAGCATCACCATTACCATCCTGACTGCCGCCCAAGCCAATCCCTTTACGCTGGCCCAAAGTGAAAAAGGCTAAGCCCATATGCTCGCCAACAGTCTTGCCATCTGGTGTTTTAATTGGGCCCGGTGTACATGGTAAGTAGCGATTTAAGAATTCCCTAAAAGGACGCTCACCAATAAAACAAATTCCAGTACTATCTTTTTTGCGCGCGTTGTGTAAGCCAATTTTTTCGGCAATCTTGCGCACTTCAGTTTTTGGAATTTCCCCTAGAGGAAACAAAACATTCGCCAATTGCTGTTGCGTTAAACGATGTAAAAAATAACTTTGGTCTTTGCTCGCATCAAGTGCTTTTAACAGTTGCACTTTGCCGCCCTCGTGACGCACCCTGGCATAGTGCCCAGTAGCAATAGCATCAGCGCCCAAACTCATAGAGTGATCTAAGAAAGCCTTGAATTTAATCTCGGCATTACAAAGAACATCCGGATTAGGGGTGCGCCCTGCAGCATATTCACGTAAAAATTCAGCAAATACACGCTCTCGGTATTCAGCGGCAAAATTAACCGCTTCAACATCGATTCCGATCAAATCGGCTACAGACACAACATCGAGCCAATCCTGACGGGAAGAGCAATACTCATCGTTATCGTCGTCCTCCCAATTCTTCATGAAAAGGCCAATAACCTCATAACCCTGCTCCTTGAGCATCCAGGCAGCAACTGATGAATCCACCCCTCCAGACATGCCAATGACGACTTTCTTGGGCTTTGTGGGCGGGATTGAGGAAGAATTGAGCGGGATCATCAAAAAATGCGAGAATTCAATATAAGCTGAGAGTCCATATTGTAGAAGTCTTAGTCTGATTTCACAGAAATTTAGGCAAAAACCAAGCATTTAGACTTAGAGGTGAATAAATAGGTGAAATTGAGCCTATTTAACTAAAATAGATTTTTTATAAATTTTGCTTTTGGAGACATGCCATGCGCATAGGAGTGCCGCTGGAAACAAGGCCCGGGGAAACTCGAGTAGCCGCCACACCCGAAACCGTAAAAAAATTGATTGCTCAAGGTCATACGGTTGTGATTCAAAAAAATGCCGGCGTACAAGCTAGCCAACCTGATTCCGCATATGAGGCCGTTGGTGCTTCTATCGGAAGTGCTGCTGATGCATTTGGCGCTGAGATTATTCTCAAGGTTAGGGCTCCTGAAGCTGCAGAGCTCAAACAAATTCGATCCGGCAGTGTACTTATTGGCATGCTCGATCCATTTGATAACGACAACATTGCTGCAATGGCTGCGCAAGGCGTTACCGCATTCTCACTCGAGGCTGCCCCAAGAACTACTCGTGCTCAAAGCATGGATGTCTTGTCATCACAAGCCAACATTGCTGGCTACAAAGCAGTCTTGGTTGCGGCAAATGAATATCAACGCTTCATGCCAATGCTAATGACTGCTGCAGGCACTGTCAAAGCGGCTCGCATACTTATTTTGGGTGCAGGTGTTGCTGGTTTACAAGCAATTGCAACCGCAAAGCGTTTGGGAGCTGTCATTGAGGCATCTGACGTTCGCCCTGCTGCCAAAGAACAAATTGAATCCTTGGGTGCTAAGTTTGTTGACGTTCCCTTCGAAAATGATGAAGAGCGCGAAATTGCTAAGGGCGTTGGTGGATATGCCCGCCCAATGCCTGAGGCTTGGATGAAGCGTCAGGCAGCCTTAGTTGCTGAACGTGCACAACAAGCTGATATCGTCATCACTACCGCATTGATTCCAGGACGAAAACCGCCCGTCCTTTTGCATAGCGATACCGTTGCGAATATGAAACCAGGCTCAGTAGTAATCGACTTGGCTGCGGGTAAAGGTGATAACGGTTCAGGCAACTGTCCTTTGACTCAAGCTGATAAGATCGTCGATATTAATGGCGTGAAAATTGTAGGCTATTCCAATCTCGCAAGTATGGTCGCCGCAGATGCCTCCGCTCTCTATGCGCGCAACTTGCTCGACTTCATGAAGCTCATCGTGGACCAAGATGCCAAGTTGGTCATCCCCAGTGATGATGACATTGTTACCGCTTGCCTGATGTGTCGTGATGGCCAAGCCATCCGTAAAAACTAATCAAAAAATACGAAGGAAATAACATGGATCTCGCTGCCTTTCAAAGCATACTCACGGTTCAAAATATCACGGTGTTTGTGTTGGCCATTTTCGTTGGCTATCACGTTGTCTGGAACGTCACCCCAGCACTACATACCCCACTGATGGCCGTGACCAATGCTATCTCCGGCATCATTATTGTTGGCGCTCTTCTCCAAACTGAAGTGATTGGCGGCGATGAAATTACCCTCACGAGCATCATTGGTGCAATTGCCGTATTTCTCGCCTCAATTAATATTTTTGGTGGCTTTATGGTCACCCGTCGCATGCTGGAGATGTTCAAGAAGAAAGCTCCTAAAGCTGATGCGGCTGGAACTAAATAAAACCAGAACAAGATCTATATAGAGACCAAAATGATGTCAAACATAACTGCTATTTCTTATCTCATCTCATCGGTGTTATTCATTCTCGCTTTGCGCGGTTTGTCTTCACCAACCACATCACGCCAAGGCAATACCTTCGGCATGATTGGCATGCTCCTTGCCGTCATCACCACATTCTTTATCCCCGATTTCAAGCCTGTGCTTTCATTAATTGCGGTTGCCATTGTTGGTGGCGCAATTATTGGAACGATCGCAGCCAAAAGGGTGCAAATGACGAAGATGCCAGAGCTCGTTGCTCTAATGCACTCATTCGTTGGCTTGTCAGCAGTATTGATCGCCGTAGCAGCAGTATTCAATCCAGCGCAAGACCATACTGGCGCACAAAAGATCGAGTTATTCATTGGTGCATTCATTGGTGCGATTACTTTCACTGCCTCAGTTATTGCTTTTGGAAAACTATCAGGCAAAGTCAGTGGTAAGCCGGTAAGCTTTGCTGGTCAGCACTTGCTTAATCTAGTTTTAGCCATCTCTATGGTTGGCGCAGGTATTGCCTACTA
>Ga0114959_10003414_pt1 | contig 12480 bp, 14 predicted proteins | sample C_130625_EF_Meta_FD_87317 | JGI IMG/M metagenome (GOLD analysis project Ga0114959, IMG submission 87317) | Freshwater microbial communities from Lake Croche, Canada to study carbon cycling - C_130625_EF_MetaG | ecosystem: Environmental > Aquatic > Freshwater > Lake | place: Lake Croche, Canada...
CCGCGCCCCATCACGCGCTCCCCCGGAACGCGCACCTCAAGCAAGGACACACGCCAGCGCCAGGTTGAAAGCCTCGCCGCCGAATTCGCCCTGCTGGCCCAGCGCCGCGCCCGACAGGCCCACCAGATCGAATTGCTGGAGCAACAGCTTCACGCCGCCGTGTCCGGCATGACCAAGCTGCAACGCCGCCTCTCCTGGCTGGTGCAGCAGATGGACGCGCTGGACCCGAGCCTACGCCCGGCTCTGGAGAGCGCGCCGGCAAGCGCGCCGCCGCTGCCCGCACCGCCACCGCCCACCGCCCGCCCCACGCGCTACGCCCCCTCGCGCCTGGCACCCGCACCTCTCTCGCCCGCCGAACTCCCTTTGCCGGCCCCCCAGGCCGGACGCAAATGGGCCGCCCTGCAAGGCGCCGCCGGCCCGCGCCCTCAAGCCGGCAAATGGCGCGGTTGATCAATAAGGAACGGAACGATGAGCACAAACACCCTGGTCAATCTCGTTGAAGAAGCAAAACGTCAAATGACAACCATCACCGGCCTCAGCCCGGACGCCATCAGCCGGCTGGACCGCGCGGAAGTCGGCTGGACGGTCAGCATGGACATGCTCGAGCACCGTGTCATCCCCCGCACGCAGGACCTGCTGGCGAGCTACGAGGTGGTGCTGGATGACGACGGCCAGGTCACCGGCTGGCATCGGACCGGTCGCTTCATCCGCGGTCAGGGCTAGCGCCGCGCGCTCCCAGAAAGGGACCCACCATGGCCTTGCAGCACAGCGTCGGCGGCTCCGGACTTGCCGATATTCTTGAGCGGATCCTCGACAAGGGGATCGTCGTCGCCGGCGATATTTCGGTGAGCCTTGTGGGCGTGGAACTGCTCACCGTCCGCATCCGCCTCGTCGTCGCCTCCGTCGATCGGGCGCTGGAGATGGGCATCCGCTGGTGGGAGAACGACGCCGCCTTGAACGGGGCCGGCAGCGCGAAGCTCCAGGCCGACAACGCGGCCCTGCTCGAACGCATCGCGAGGCTCGAACAGAGCCTCGCCACCACGACCCGATCTTAGGAGCGCGGCCATGGCCCTTCGCCCCCCAAGACACGGCTTCAGCGTCGCGCGGCGCCTCTCCGAACGCGCCCGCGCCCAGCGATCGGCCGATCCCATCGAACCGACGATCGACGTGGCCGGGGTCGGCGGCATCATGGAGGCGCTCAAATCCATGGTCGAGAAGCTGGCCGACGTCGCGAAGGCTGGCAGCGAGGAGAGTGCCGAGCAGCGCTTTGCCATGGGCGGCAAGAACGCCAGCATGGTGTTCGGCTACACGCTGCGCATGGGGGAGGATGGTGTTTCCGCCGAACGCTTCGGGGACGTGCCAGACGCCACGCCCAAGACCGGCCAGCGCTCCGCCAGCCAGCCCGCCAGCCAACCGGCCTCACGCCAGCCCATCACCGACATCTTCGAAGAGAGCGACGCCATCATCGTGGTGGCTGAATTGCCAGGCGCCGATCCCGACGGGATACGCTGCTCGCTGGATGGTCTGTCGCTGTTGATCGAGGCCGGCGGCAGTCGCGCCTATCGCAAAACCCTGGTGCTGCCGGTGCCGGTCAGTCAGGCCAGCCTCAAGACCAGCTTTCAGAACGGCATCCTCGAAGTCCGACTGGCCCGGAGCCCCAACGCATGACCGTCGCTGAGCGCTTCTACGTCTACGGCATGGTCGCGGCCGAACCGATGCTCGATCCCGCATCCTGGGGCACCGGCGTCGGCGGCGCAGACATCGTGCTGCGCGGCAATGGTGCCCTGCGCGCACTGGTCAGCCGCATCGAACCCGGTCCCGTTGCGCAGACGAGGCGCAACCTGCTGGCCCACACCGCCTTGCTGGAACGCGTGATGACGCAGACCACCGTGCTGCCGGTCCGCTTCGGCACCGTGGCCCCGGGGGAGGACGCGCTCAACGCCTGCATTGCCACCAACGAGGCAGCGTTTCGCACAGCGATGGCCGACATCGACGGCAAGGTTGAACTCGGTGTGAAGGCGAGCTGGCGCGAAGGCGTGGTGTTTGCCGAGATCGTCGCCTCCAATGCCGCGGTTGCCCGCCTGCGCAACCGCCTGCGCGACCGCCCGGCCAGCGAGACCTATTATGAGCGGGTGGAACTCGGCCGTCAGGTCGAGCAGGCTTTGGTCAAGCGCCGCGCCGCCGAGGCCGAGGCGATCCTGGCCGAACTCGCCCCGCTGGCAGACCGTGAGGCCGAGTTGAAGACGCTGGACGACGACATGGTGCTCAACCGCGCGTTCCTGGTCTCGCGTGCCAACGAGCCGCAATTCGATGCCCGCATGCGCGCCTTGTCGGAAAGCCAGGAGGCGCGGATGGTGTTTCGTTATATCGGTCCCGTGCCACCCTATAATTTCGTTCAGCTCCGTGCCGATTGGCAGATGGGAGCGGCCTGAGATGGGCATTCTCGGGTCCATCATCGCCCTTCCCGTCGCCGGCCCGCTGGGGGCACTGCAATGGATCGCCCGGCAGGTGGCCGAGCAGGCGCTGAATCAGATGCTCGACCCCGCGCGCATCGAGGCGGCATTGCGGGCGCTGGAGGTCCGGCTTGAGGCCGGCGAGATCACCGAGGAGGTGTTCGAGGCTGAGGAATCGCGGCTGCTGGAAGAGCTGATGGAGATGCGTGCCATCCAGGCCGGCCAGACCGAAGAGGCGCCTCCGGATGAGCCATGACACGACGCTCGCCCTGACCGTCGCGCAGGCCACGGCCGAAGACGCCGGTCGCGGCGTCGCGCGGATCGACCCTGCGGCGCTGCTGGCGCTCGGCGGTGGAACCGGTGCGCTTCTCGCGATAACCGGGCAGCGAACCGCCTTCGTGCGCGCGCTGCCACAGCGCCAGGCCCTGCGCGGCCAGACCATTCTGCATCTGGACACCGCCACCCGCCTCAACGCCGGTCTCGCGGTCGGCGCGCAGGCCCAGGTGACGCTGCATGCGCCGCCTGCCGTCGCGGGTCGGCTGAAGATCGAGGCGCCGGCCGGCATCACCCAGGCCATGGCGCAGCGCGGTCTCACGGGCGTGCCGCTTTGTCTGGGTGAAAGCTTCCGTCTGCCGCTGACCAACGGGCGGGAAGCCGAGCTGCGCGTGATCGCGCTCGCGCCCGAGGGCCCTTGCATGCTGGCCGAGACCACCACGATCGAGATCGCCGCCCGCCCCCGCGAGACCCAGCGCGAGACCGGGGCAGGCCCGCGCTACGAGGATCTGGGCGGCCTGTCCCGCGTGGTCCAGCGCGTGCGCGAGGTGGTGGAATGGCCGCTGCGCAACCGCGAGGTCTTCGCCCATCTCGGCATCGCACCACCGAAAGGCGTGCTGCTGGTGGGCCCGCCCGGCACCGGCAAAACGATGATCGCCCGCGCCGTCGCGGCTGAGACGGGTTCGCATTTCATCACCATCAACGCCCCCGAGATCGTCGACAAATATTACGGCGCCTCCGAGCAACAGTTGCGCGCCACCTTCGAGACGGCGCGCAAACAGGCTCCCGCCATCATCTTCATCGATGAGATCGACGCCATCGCCCAGAAGCGCGACGCGCTGTCCAGCGAGAAGCAGGTCGAGCGCCGCATTGTCGCCCAGTTGCTCACCTTGATGGATGGTCTGGCCGAGCGCGGCGAGGTGATGGTGCTGGCCGCCACCAACCTGCCCGACGGCATCGATCCCGCCTTGCGTCGGCCGGGGCGGTTCGATCGCGAAATCCGCGTCGATCCGCCGGACCGCGCCGGCCGGCGCGAGATCCTGGCGGTGCACACCCGCGCCATGCCGCTTGGGCGCGATGTCGATCTCTCCGCCCTGGCCGAGGCCACGCATGGCCATGTCGGCGCCGATCTGGCGGCCTTGTGCCGGGAGGCCGGCATGGCCGCCTTGCGCCGCGACGGCGCCATGGAAGCCGGTCGCTCCCCCGATCTCGCCGCCCTCCAGGTCGAGGCACGCGATTTCACCGCCGCCTTGCGCGAGATCACCCCGACCGCCTTGCGCGAGGTTTTCGTTGAGATCCCCGATATCGGCTGGGATCAGGTCGCCGGCATCGATCACCTGCGGGATACGCTGATCCGCGCCGTGCAACTCCCTTTGGCTGAGCCAGCCCGCTTTGCCCGCCTTGGTGTGAAGCCACCGCGCGGCGTGTTGCTGCATGGCCGCCCCGGCACCGGCAAGACGCTGATCGCCCGCGCCTTGGCAAGCGAGGCCCAGGCAGGCTTCATATCGGTGCGTGGGCCCGAACTGCTGGCCGAATGGCAAGGAGCCAGCGAACGCGCCCTGCACGAAATATTTGCGCGCGCCCGTATGGCTCAGCCCTGCGTGGTGTTCTTCGATGAGATCGACTCCATCGCCGGGCGTCGCGGCAGCGGCGGCGGGGCCACGGTGGAGCGGATGGTCGCCCAGTTGCTGACCGAGATGGACGGCATCACCGAGCCCGGCGGTCTCGTGGTTCTCGCCGCCACCAACCGGCCCGATCTCATCGACCCCGCTCTGCTCAGACCCGGTCGGTTCGATCTCGTGCTGGAAATGCCCATCCCTGACGAAGCCGGCCGCGCCAGCCTGTTTGCCGTTCACACACGGCCAATGCCGCTCGCGCCCGGCATCGACCTCGTCGACCTCGCCGCCCGTACCGAGGACTGCGTGGGGGCCGACATCGCCGGCATCTGCCGACTGGCCGCCCTCGCCGCGCTGTCGCGCGACCCCAAGGCGGCGGAACCGATGGTGACGGCGGCGGACTTCAACGCGGCGCTGCAAGAACATTCAGGAGGAAGAGCATGGCGGATATGAGCATGGCACCGGTGCGTCTGATGGGATTTGCCGGGCTGGCTGACGTCGAGAAGCTGCACGCCGCCATGGCCGCCCTGGAAGGCCCGGCGCTCCGCCTCGTGCGTGGCCCTGAGGTTGCCGCGCTGGTGCAGGATGAGCCGGCGACGTCCCCCGCACGGCGTGGCCGCAAGGCCCTGCTGACCGGGTTGCAGGGGGTGCAGCGCCGTCTCGAGGTCGCCTGCCAGTTTGGCCCGTTCCTGCCGATGGACCCAAGTGCGGCAAGCTGCCCGAATGCCTCGGTCGAAGGGCTGCTCGATCTGTCATGGGATGGCCTGGCAATCAGCCTCGCCCAAGGCGGCAACACCCATCAATGGGACATCGTAATCCGCTGGACGCCTGATGCGGTCCTGGCTCCACAGCGTGCGGCCCTGGCGGAAGTGGCGTCGAAAGGCGATCCGGCGGGGCTGGCCGAGGCGGTAAAAGCACTGCTGCAAGCCGAGCATGCCGCCCGCAGCGCCGCCGTGATGGAGGCCTTGCAACGCCATGTTCTGGCCATTGCCCCCATCTCGGGCCTTGGCAGTGACACCGAGATCGCCGCAACCGTTCTGATCCCGCGCGGTGAGGAGAGCCGTATTGAGGCAGCGCTCGGCGAGATCCCGCCGGCGCGGACGGCCGGTGCCAGTGCCGATCTGCGCGGTCCGATGCCGCCGGTGAGTTTTCATGCCGCGCGGCTTGACTGCGTCAGTGCGGAGGACATCACCGCTGCCTGGCGCATGCTGTCTTTGCCGGAGAAGGTGGATCAGACCCTGCTGCACCGCCAATGGCGGGCGCTTGCCGCCTCCGCCCATCCCGATCGCCGCCCTGGCACCTCCACCGAAGCCTTCACCGACATCACCGAGGCCTATCGCCTGCTGCGTCCGCTGCTCAATGCTGAATCGCGCAGTCTGCGCAGCCTGCTGCGTCATGCCGGCCACCGCCTCGTGCTGCCAGACTGCGCGCCGTCGGCAGGGCGGGATGTGGAGCATGCCGCATGACAACGCCAACCGGCCTTGCCTGGTATGTCTACGCGGTCATCCCGGCGGGCGGCACCGCGCCGAACGTGGCAGGCTTGCTGGCCGACACCACGGTCGATGCCATCGACTTCGGTCCTCTGAGCGTCCTGACGACCCTGGTCACCCGCGCGTTGTTCGACAGCGAACATCCGGATAACAGGACGTCTGACCCGGACTGGATGGCGGAAAGGGCGACGTCCCACCATGCCGTGACCTCGGCCGCCGCGGCGCAGCAGGCCTGCCTGCCACTCGGCTTCGGGACCCTGTTCTCCTGCCTGGACCGGCTCGCAGAATGGCTCCGTGTCCGCGAGCCCAATTTGTTGGCGGGCCTAGCGACGGTTGCGGGACAGGCAGAATGGTGCCTCACCATCCGGGAGAACACGGCAGCACATCGCATCTGGCTTGATGAGCATGATTCGGACCTGAAGCGTCTGACGCAGCAGGCGGAGAATGCCGGCGTTGGCACAGCCTTCCTGATGGCAAAGCGCATCGAGAAGGCGCGGGTCGCGGCCAGAATCGCCCATCTGAACGAAGTTGCAAGCCGCGTCGGCGACCTGTTGTTGCAGACGGGTTGGCTTCATCTCGCCGAGCGCCGGCGGGATGGCTCCCCGTCCTGGAGCATTCTGGCCCCGCCGGATGCAGGCAACGCACCCCAAATGAAGCTCTGGCTTGCCGGCCTGGCCGAGGCGTTGGCACCGTCCGGCCTTGAGGCGAGCCTTTCCGGCCCTTGGCCCGCCTACGCCTTCGCCAAGGCTGCGTTGCGCGAGGAGGCCGCCCATGTCTGACAGAATTCTACTGACTGACGGCGTTCAACCCCAGTCACTGGTTGATGTTCTGGACCGCCTGCTGGACACCGGCGTGGTTGCAGACGGGCAGATCGTTCTCACCGTGGCTGGAGTTGATCTTGTTTATCTGGGCGTTCGCGCCCTTTTGGCCTCCGTCGATACCGCAGCCCGCATGACCATGCTGCCAGGTGGAAAGTCATCTTCATGAGCGCGCCGGTCCTCGATACGCCCGATCTTGATGCTCCCGTGCTCGCGCGGATCTCCATCGATCCTGACCGGGTGGAGCAGGATCTGGTCCGTCTTGTGCTCACTCTGGTGGAATTCCTCCGCCGTCTTATGGAAGCCCAGGCGGTACGCCGCATGGAGGCGGAGACCATCACGGCGGAGGAAGCCGAACGCCTCGGCCTTACGTTGCTCCGCTCGCGTGAAGCTGTCGTATCGCTGTGCCAACGGCTCGGCGTGGCACCCGAAAGCCTCAATCTGGATCTCGGCCCCTTGGGCCGGCTGATGTAGGGAGCGGAGCGATGGGTGCCCAAGTCATGCGACGGGATCGACGGTCCAAATGGCTGAAGCCGTTCGCCGGGCTGTGTCTTGTCCTTGCGGTGATCACCGGCCTGACAAGTTTGATGATCCTCGGATCAGGGATCCTCGCGGATGGCACCATGCTGGACGCGACCTTGCGCGGCTTGGTGGGTCCCGGCGAGGGCGCATCCGTCTTGACCTTTCTGCCGCTCGTGTCGGCCTGCCTGGGCTGTATTGCAGCGGTGATCGGACTCCGATCGCCCCCTCCTGACCCAACCGACCGGTCTGACGACGAGTTGCAGGCCGCCGCACAGCGCGCGGCGCTCCAGCCTCTGTTCGACGACATGCGCTCCTTGATGGACCATGAGCGTCGCCAATGGAGCGCGTTGCATGACGCCAGCAATACAGTCGCGCACGAGGCGATGGTGGTTGGCGCTCGGCTCGCAAGCTTTGCCCTGGACGCAGAGAAGCGCCTGTCCGGCAGTGTCGAGCTGGTCGGGCCGCGGCTGAACGGGGCAGCGCTGGTGCTCGAAGGCATTGCCGGTGCTGCGGACCGGCTCGAGCGCAACGCCGCGGAGTTGGCTGCTCGGACCATGGCCGCCTCCACGACGCGAGGCCACGAAAATGAGACTGATATCGCGCTGCGCGCCGTCACCAACGCTGCGGACGCAGCATCTCGCGCGCTGGACCGCGCGACCTCCGGCGTCACCGCGCAGGTTGCCGCGATGGGCGAAGCATCAGGGCAGATGCAGCGCGATGCCGCAGCGCTCGATCAGGCGTGTCGGGAGATCGCAACAGTGGGGGCCGGCATTGTCGCGCGCGCCAATGAGGCCGTCAGCATTGTGGAGGCCGGTGTTGGCAGCGTGCCAGACCTGGTGTCTGCGATCTCGGAGCAGTCCGGGCTCGCGGTGCAGGCGCTTGAGACAGCGACACTGACCTTGCAAAGCACTGCCGGCGATCTTGTGGCGGCGAAAGACGCGGCTGGCGCTGCCAGTGCGGCGTTGGAGGCGCAAATCGGTGGTCTCGTGCAGGCTGGGCGGGATCAGGCGGAGAAGGTGACGTCCGCCTCGGCTGACCTCGCGGCCCATGCAGCCGCGATGCCGGCCCTCGTTGATCAGCTCGGAACGGGCTCGAGGGCGCTGGAGGTGGTCGCCGCCGATCTCGCTGCTGCGACCCGGGCGAGCGCGGCTGCGTCTGAGGCGGCAATCGCGAGCGTGGTGAAGATCGAGGCTGCTGCTCTCGCCGTTCAAGAGGAGACCGCGCGGGCACGCTTGGTCGCCGATGGCTTTGCCGAGCGTGCCGGCACGGCCGTGTCTGAGGCGACAACTGCCAGCGTGGTGAAGATCGCGGCAGCAGCTCTCGCCGTTCAGGAGGAAACCGAGCGGGCGCGCCTTGTCGCCGATGGCTTTGCCGAGCGTGCCGGCACGGCCGTGTCTGAAGCGGCAACTGCCAGCGTGGTGAAGATCGCGGCAGCAGCTCTTGCCGTTCAGGAGGAAACCGAGCGATCACGCCAAGTCGCCGATGCTTATGCCGAGCGTGTGAGCACGGCCGTGTCTGAGGCGGCAACTGCCAGCGTGGCGAAGATCGCGGCTGCGGCTCTCGCGGTTCATGAGGAAACCGAGCGAGCATCCCGAGCTGCCGGTGCCTATGCCGAGCGTACGCGCATGGCCATGTCTGAGGCGGCAGCGGCAAGCGTGGCGAAGATTGAGGCTGCGGCGCTCGCCGTTCAGGAGGAGACCGAGCGAGCACGCCAAGCCGCCGGCGCCTGTGCCGCGAGCGGCGAGGTGGCGTATCTTGGGATGGAGCGGGTGGCTGATAGGCTTCTGGCCGGTATTCCAACGCTGACGTTGGCAGTCGAGACTGCTGCGGACGCGCTGAACGGCAAACTGGAGCGCATCGACATCGCAACAGATTCCTTGGTTGCGCGCAGCACCGCCTCCCTTGGCGGCATCTCAAGCGAGCTTGATCGGATCGACCAAAGAATCGACCAGATATCCAAGCTGGGCGATGGTCTCACGACGTCGGTTGGCGACCTGGGCGCGGTCATTGAAGCAGCTCGTGTCAGTGGCGGCCAAACCTTCAGCGCCCTGTCGGAGGCGATGAGCCGCCAGACAGACGAGATGAAGGCCGCGCTCCAGTTGGCGGGGCAGGGTTCCGCCGAGCAAGTCCTGATGAGCAGCACCGACGCCGCCGAGACGCTGCGCGATCACGCCCGTTTTGTGGGGGGAACACTGGCCGAGGCGGGCGCGGCCCTGCGTGGCGACGCCGAGGTGCTCGGTGCCCGTGCACAGACGATCGATCGGGTTCTTGCCGCCGTGCAGCAGCATGTCACCGCGGCCGCTGAAACGGGTCAGGCCAATGAGCACGAACTGGGTCGCATGGCCGAGGCGCTGCATGCCGACATGAAAGACGTTCGTCACGAGATCGCCGCTCTGCATGCGAGCGTGGCAGCAATGATGGACAGCTCCGAGCGCGCTGCGCTCGACCGAAGCGGGGCAGCGGCTGCTGCAATCAGTGAGGACCAGTTGCGTGAGCTGACGGCGACTTGTGGCAGGATCGAGAGTGTTATGGCGACTTCCGCCGAGGTCGCAGCCGCCTCCGATCGATATCTGCGGATGGCGGATGGGATTTCTGCTGATTGGCTCAAGACAGCGTCCGCCCAGGTGGCGGAACTTGCACGGTTGCAGGATCTGCTGACTTCAACGGCCGCCGAACTTTCGCAAGGGCTGGGTCGGGCCGTCCAGAGTTTCGCCGCCGCTGATCGATCCGAGGCAAGGTTGTTTGACACGATCGACAAGGTGCAACGCGCAGCCGAGCAGGTGGCGGAGGCCGCTCAGGCCCATCTGGCACCAGCCCCTCTGCCGGCTCCGCCGCCTGACCTGGAGGGGCCGTTGGAGCGACTTGCCGGTATGGAGGCTGGCGCGTCAGCGCTCCTGCACGCCAGTGAGGCATTGGCGCAGGCGGCCCTGTCTGGCCGCGCCGCGGATATCCCGGATTGGATCAGTGGACGTGCACCAGAAATCCTTCAATCGGTCGATGCTGCCATTCATTTGCTTAAATCAGTGGCAACGGCGGTCGCCATTGCAAGTGATGCGGCGGTCCCATCGCCTGATCGGAGCCTTGTCGCCTAACGTGCGGTGCAGCACAGGATCTGACTCGCGTGGTGCAGCGTTCAGTATTCCAGTGTCTTGTTAGAGGATTGGTAAGTCTTCTCGTGCACCCTGTTTCAAACACTTGGAGCACTGTCATGTCCGCGATGCTCAGCCTTGAAACCCAACCGGCGCCCCACTCAGCAAATGCTCACGTGGCATTGGGAGAGGGAGCTGTTCTGCTACGCCAATCCGGCGGAAAACCGTTGCGAATTCGCGGAGAATTGCTCGCGGAATGTACGAGCCGAACACCTGCTGGACCGACCTGGCAGGATCTGCAGATTTACAGTTGCGACGACGGGCATGTGGCTGTTGCCCTGCGAACGTGCCGGGATACGAGGCATGAGAGCGACGTGTTCCACGCGCATCTGTTTGAGTCGCTCGAGAAGGCGCTCGGCTGGTTGCAGACCTTCGACCCGACGGTTGACCTCTTTGCAGACCTAGACGCCTCTGACCGGCGGATCAGCGCCACCGAGATTGCGCTGCGCGCCGCAGCGCTGCGTCAGCGTGCAGATTGGGTTGAGATGCAGTATCGATCCATGATCGGCGAGTTACTGTTCCAATTCGATATTGGCTGATCGTTTGGAGCGCTGGTGTTGATCGCAGCCAACCCCTATTGTGACTATGAGCCTGACGGGATGGCGGCCAAAAGTCGCTATCCACAGCCTGAAGATGTTTGCTTTCAATGGGTCATCCTGCAGCGTCATGGGCGGCGTCCGTTGCATGTTTGTGCGCGGACGTTATTACGAAGTAGCAATTTTTGCGTTGGGTTGCCAACGTGGTCCGAGTTGATCTTGCATGAGACGATCGGCGGACGTTTCGTGTCATCTGTGACGCATCATCTGACGGAACCTCTGGGTGGCGCTTGGCAAGACGCGTGGCTGCACGAGAGCGGTGCCGGCTTGCAGAAGGCCATCTTTGATCATGACCCGGCCGCCGCCATGCCGGTGTTGGCGGGTGAGCCATCTGCCACAGCCACGAATTCTGCAGAGATGGCCGAGCACGTTGCCCTGGCTGGCCTGTTCCGCAGGGCGTGGTTTGGTATGGTATTGGCCGTTTTTGGCAATGGCCGAAGATGATCGTCGATCAATGCCGATGGCAATATATTCGACTGAGGCGCCACGGCACGTCACCGCTTCGTTTCATGGGGACAAAGCTTCATGGGCAAGCGGGAAGAGCTTCGGTCATCGCTGCGCCAGTATGTGTCTGGCACGAGGTCGGTCTCTATGTGACGGCGGCTCAAACCTTCGTGGTTGAGATCGTCGGATGGGCGCAAGACTGCCACGCGCATGAACGACGTGTTCGTTGCCATGCGCTTGAATTCGATTCACTCGAATTGGCGCTGAAGGCATTGGAAAGTCACGATCCGACGGCAGATTGCTGCCCGGAAACCCTCATCCCACGCTTATCTGACGTGCGACAGGCGTCACACTCGAACGTCGGGGGGCTGCTGCTTTTGAGCAGAATTTCGATGAGCCAGCGGCAGAACTATGGATCATTGATCGGCCAATTTTTGTATATTATCAGCAACAAAAATCCTCACTTATGGTGAGTTTATTTTCCGTAAAGCAATTCGGCGGGAATATTTATTTTTCAAACGAGGCAATTTTTGGCTTTTACAATTTATTTATCATGTCCCGGTAATGTCGGAAAGTGGAATGCGAGCATCGGTTCTTGTATTCCGTATCTTGTCTGCACTCGTGTTGACGATCTTACTGAAAGGAATGGCTATGACGATCAACAAAAGTCTTGCTTCGAGCAGCCTGGCCGAAGTCATCGATCGCATCCTGGACAAGGGTGTGGTGGTTGACGCGTTCGTTCGGATTGCGCTGGTTGGCATCGAACTGATTGCCATCGAAATCCGCGTTGTCGTGGCGTCGGTGGAGACCTACCTGCGTTATGCTGAGGCCGTGGGCCTGACGACCGATCCGGTGGCCGCTGCCGCATAGTGTGCGAGGATCATGCGTCGCTTGGCGTCAGCGTCACGATCTGTGACAGGGGACGCATGATCCCGCCTCCTGAAAAGGCGACCGCCCTCCGTGTCAAAGCCCAGCGCGGGTCGCGGTCGTTGAACATCCCACTGGGCATTCCGCAGGGAACATCATGAGCGTTCGGTCGGAACCACCGGCTTCCAAGGGTATGATGCTGGTCGCCGCCTATCGTGCAGAGCGTCTCCGGCAGCGGCCGATCTTGCGCAG
>Ga0114959_10003415_pt1 | contig 12479 bp, 11 predicted proteins | sample C_130625_EF_Meta_FD_87317 | JGI IMG/M metagenome (GOLD analysis project Ga0114959, IMG submission 87317) | Freshwater microbial communities from Lake Croche, Canada to study carbon cycling - C_130625_EF_MetaG | ecosystem: Environmental > Aquatic > Freshwater > Lake | place: Lake Croche, Canada...
ATTGGGGAATTGAGGTCTATTCGCGGTTTTGTAGCCTATATATCCTGAAAACCTTATCGCGAGTAGTTGACCGGAGGAAACTCTTCGTTTTGGTACACAGACGCTCGATCAAAACCATATGTTTGACTATATTGGGGTCTCGTATATTGTTTGTTGTAGATCTCAGAGTCAAAGATCAATTCGAACTGTAAAAGGGGATGTTTGGTTTTTGCTTCCACCATTCCATTGTTGGTGAACAGTCTTTTGTATTGAGTGGTGGCAGTTTTGCTTGTACAAATCCAATGGTCAGCATTTCCATAAAACAACTCACTGATCATAGGATGCAATACTTCCATATTGTGTGAATTGAAGTGAGTCGGATATCCATCTCGATTGAATTTTTTCACCATTTCTACGTACGCGGAATGAATCATTTTTTTGAGCGTACTTTGAGTATTTGCGATGGTTGCGAACAATTTCTTTGGACGGGATTTTATGATGATCAATAGAGAGATCATTGCCCGATTCCGGAAATACCGGTTGGCAGACAGGTGGTTGTCATACAAATAGAGAAGGATATAGTATATTTTTTCTTGGACAATGGACTGCAATGACGGATAAACCACCATATATTTATAAAAGTTGATGCGCGTGTTTTTCTTTACAAGCTCTTTGATATATTCATCCAAGTGATTGTATCCCAAGCCAATATCTAGTATAGCCGCAAAATTGCCCTCTTCCACCGTATATACACATTTGATGATGTGTGCACAATGACTGCGTTTGGTGCTCGAACATATTTCATTTCCACCGATAATGGGCAAAACTTCCCTTGGCTCCGCAGTGAGCCAGCTGATGAAATCGGACATTTTTTTGCCAATCTCGGTAATTTCCTTGTCGGTCATATCATTCTTGGGAATGATGAGTACATCAATGTCATCACTGACAATCTTGGAATACATTTGCAAAGCTTTCCCGCCCTTGATCAATACCGTCGCGATTTCATTCTTATTCAACAGTTTTGACATAATGGAAATGATCATAAAGACGACACAGTAGATGTTTTGGTAATGGCTCGTAGTTTCAGAAGTGTTGTAATTACGAATTAGTTTTACTATGGCCTCACATAATACGGGTGTGTTTATGATGTGCAAAATGTCGGTTTTGAGATCGTAGAGAGATTGCATATTGTATTGATCCCTTTTGCCATTTCCATTGAAAAGATGGAGCCAATATTCCAAGAGGACGCTGTTTTCTCGGTGAAATGGCAGGGGGATACGAATGGCGGAATAATCGACGGTTGGTCTGGGTGTTTCCACGGAGATGGGAAGAATGATTTTGCTGCTCAACAGATGCGATCCGGTAATAAGAGGGGGCGGTTCGTCATCGTCGGAGGGTGTCGAATAGTTGCCGGGGATGTAATATTCGGGAAGGGGGGGGTCTATATACATTGATTGGTCCATATAATTGGGGATACTGGTCTGAATCGAATCATACAAATCGGATAATTGTTTGCGTACGGTTTTATCCGGGATCACGGTTTTGTCGGCAAAAATTTCCCAAATCGGCATTGCCTTGGTTTTCGTTTGCAAAAGAATCGGTTTATCTAAATGTGCCTTGCAGGATTCTAAAATGTCCATCATTTTTTTGACTTGTTTTTTCGTGACGGTTGATTTTTCTTGGATGGTGGTTTGGATATGTTTCAGTTGTTGCAGCAATCGTTTTTCGTATTCTTCTTCGTTGCATTCGAATGTTTTGCCTCCTTTTTTATGGGTTTTACGACTATGATGACTATGGTTTGGTTTTCGTTTGAATGTACATTTCATTTGTATATAAAGATATAAGAAAATTGATTTTATAGTGTTCAACAAAATCCGATTCAATCAAATACTACGATAAACGATGGATTTTCAGCTTTTGCAGCAATTGGGGTTCCCTTATGCCACCTATATGAAACAACACGAACATTATCCGACATCGAACTGTGTGTACAGTTTTATTATTCGTCCATATTTGAATACGAAAGTGAACAAGACGGTTGTGCACCAGTTTATTGAATATACGATGGAATTGGGAAAGATCGGATTCTATCATACGATGCAATATGAACTGGTTGACAATCAAACACAAACATTGGTGATTGTTGGCTTGCAAAGTGTGAATATACATTCTGCCTTTTGGTCGGATATACTACGATCGATGAGAGACACCGGACGTTATGATTTCAACGCATATGAATATAGCGAACCGGGTATCTTACATCAATATCATTTGTTCTACGATCCAGTACTGGAAAATGCAATGCAAACCTATATGCAGTACGAATATTGGAATTTTCCAGCTCCCGTATCCCCCAACCTTGGCTATTACCCATCGCCGCCAAATTATTATACCCATCATAGATTCAGGAGATACAAACGAACCAAATTCGCGTCTACACAAACGTCCAAAGAGATTTTCATTGAAGTCAGTCCGTCGATTGCCGTAAAACCGCCAATGTTAGAGAATTCAATCCCGCAATGTGTAGAAGCGAGTTCCATTGTATCCGATGCCGACGTATACACGGAAAAAGAGAAAGAGAAAGAGAAAGAGAAAGAGAAAGAAAACCATTTAGTAGATACGTCGATTGATGATGTAAAACCGGATAATCGGAAAGGTTCTTCGCATAAACCATTGAAAATAACCACATCATCGGATGCATTGACCTATGTTCCATTCACGCATAATGATGATGATGATGATGATGATGATGATAATAAAGAAAATCCCATTATACATGATACGAGTAGCACAACTCCCACCAACCAAGAACACGGAATAATGATTGACAATCATATGGATTCGGTTCAAACGCGTGTTCAAACCATTCGTGTAGACAAAAACACAAACACACTTGTTCAAAAAAAAGAAGAACCCGTGCATATGCACCTGATCATAAATAATTATTCCACGCCCAGTTTGCCAGTCCAAGATTCAGTAGAAAAGACGATCCAGCTATTGATGGAAAAAAATGCAGTTTTGCTGAAGAAAAACACTCTTATGGAGAATCAACTTGTGAAAATGGAAAGGAAAATCGAACAGCTGTTCAACGCGATTGACGTGCAAAAAGCAAGGGTCAATGAAAAACTGCGAAGTCATCGACGCGAGTGGGGTAGTTTCAAAACCCAAAACCCCGATTTGACGTTTTGATGTCTCCAAAATACACAATATTATCTGTTTATACTATAGACAGTTTAACAAATGGCTTATTCAATGATTGAAAATATAAAGGACCTTTTGCAACAAAGAGACGAATTAAAAAAATTTACCCAAAACTCACTTCCAATGAACCAAGAAGAAATTGCATTGGAATCGGAAGAAACGACAAGGCAAGAAAGTGAAATTCGTAAAAAATTAAAAGAGATGGATCTACATATCAAGAATCTGGATTTCGATGTAAATGAAGTCGATGATACTACCGGTTTTACGTGTTTGATGTACTTTATCCATTATTTGCCCGACTTTGCCGAACGTTTGATTCTTTTTATTATGAAGAAACAAGGCAACACGGATAATTTGTCGATGTTTTCAAAGATAGATAAGAATGAATGTACGGCACTAATGTATGCATTCGATCGAGGACAATCAAAGATTGCATCATTGTTGATTGATAGTGGTTATTCAAACGAAGGACAAGTCGGTAAAATCTATGTAACACAGGAGAGTGGAGAGGTCCAGATGCTTGTTGGAACAGCATTGATCGTCAGTCTTGCTGCGATGTCAAAACAAAAATATCGAACGATCCAAATGCAAAATACCATTATTAAACTTATTCACACGAAAAAAGCAAACATAGGATACGCATCTTCAGATATCGGTGTAACCGCGTTAATTACTGCGTGCATTTTTCGCCTACAGAATATTGCCATTGAATTAATCAAAACCGGTCAGTCTAAACCAAACTATGCGGACACCAAGAAAAATACCGCATTGATTTATGCGTGTATGCAAAATTTGAAAGCAGTAGTTCGTGAATTGCTTAAAACTACCGAGGTGAATGTCAATCATATTGGAGATTATGGTAGAACACCATTGATATGGACGTGTATTGATACGTGCACAGATAACTGTATGGCGACGTGTATGTATATGGGTATGGAAGAATGTATGGAAGATTGTATGGATGCGTGTATGGAAAATAAAGTAAATATATTTCATCAATTGATGAATAAAGGAGTGGATGTTACAATATTAGATGTGTACGAAAAAAGTGCAAGTCATTACGCAAAACAAAATAACGAAATGGATATGTTTGTTGATTTGATTATTGAAGTTAAATTGAAAAAATATCCATTTCTTACGTATATAGATAGGAATAGTAAAGGTACCGATATAGTTGACTCAAAAAACAACGAATTGACTGTTATTGAATATTTACAAAAGGACAACAACGATCACATTTGTTTTGTGATGAATTCTGAGACCAACCGTGGGGATCCGCAAGTGTATTATTCATCATATACTATATTACAAACCCTACTATTAGATAGATCGCAAATCAAATTGGAATGCTTCAATGACAACAATGACATTTCAGAAACAAATCTAAATACTAAACATTTATTCTTCAATTTGGCTGCTATCATTCCAATTCAAGGTTTGGTTTTACACGTCGATATAATTGAAACAATCGAAAAACAAAAGTATCCGGAAAATGTAAAGGTGGAAAATAGATGTTTTTCTATTATTGAAGTAGATAATGTAAAATCGATCATGTCGATGAATTATTATGATATTATTAGCGCAACCGACGATGAAAATGTACTTGTTCCCATTAGTAGTGATCATTGTCAGGAAGATAAAAAAAACACTGTATATGGGTTGTCAATGGCCATATTAATCAACAGAAATCCCATCTTATCAAATAAACCGGCTAGTCGGAATCGATCCTCATCAACAACGACACCTTCTCATCCGTCGACGGAAGGAAACCTAACAATAATGTACAAGTCTGAAACACAAACATTGAATGGTGTTCCTGATATAACCACCTATCGTGATTTGAAGAATATGATTGTGGAAAAATGGACATCTCTTGAAAAACTGGAAGCCAATAAAAAATACAATATCAACTATGTGATTTTGGGAAGAGTCGAAAGGGAAAATGAATTGGACTTGGATGCCGTTCTACCTAAAAAATATTATGATAACACGGCCCAAGCGATGATTACTGAAAAAAGATCCTTGGAAACGAATGACGATTCATCGATGCAAACGACAAAACGACGCAAATCGGGAGGGCGCAACAAACGAAAACAGACCGCGAAACGAAAAAAACGATAAACCCTTTTCGTGGATTTATCCACGAATAGAGATTAAATAGACGCGGAGAATTTATGCATTTCCGCCTTTGTGGAGGACAAACAAATATTCCACCGTATTTCCACTATTGTTGTAATCGAACGATTTGAATCGCTTGTATTCGCGTTCAAAGATGCGAACCTCTCCATATCCACGCAAAATCTCCATTATTTCGTCCTTGGACAAGAGTCCTTCACTACTATAGGACAATCCCACATATTCCGAATCAATGTGCCGAAACAGTTCGCGAAATGCCCCCGCCACCTCGCGCTTCTTGCAAAAGGGAGAGACAAAACATCCCTCGGGAATCCCCGTTTTCCCCCGGAGTCCGGGAAGCGCCGCCTGTTCGTCCGGTGTCATTGCAATCACATTGAGGGGGAAATAGTTTTTGGAGTATTGGCGTTCATTGTACGGCGGATCCAAATAAACGAAATCGCATCGACCGATATTCAATGTGCTGACGAAATCCAAGACATTGTGATGGTATGTTTTGCTAAACGAACTCGCAGGTTGAGTCATCGTATGGATCGGCAAAAGGGTCAATGTTTTGTTCGCCTTGGCCTTGAAATTTTTCAAATAACACCCGTATACCGCGGGGACATTGCTCACCGCATCTGCCGCTAGCAATAAGCACGCAATCAAATACACATATTCATTTTCGTCAAAGGATGTTTTGCATATTTCTATACGGGACCTTACATAATCGATGCGCTGGGCGTTGTCTACCGTGAAGAACATTCGCTCGCAGTTTTCATAGGGAGAATAGTGTTTTGTGATAAATCCGGCGGTTTTGGCGTGCTCTTTCTGTTCCATCTCTAGATGAAATCGATCCAAGGTCGATTGTATATCTGGTGTATAGGTGGATATGGATAGCGCGTGGGTAATGATCGAACTGTACAATTCGGCGTCGTTGGAGAAGGTAATGGCACCCCTTGTTCGAAAATAATGTGACACGATGCCCGTACCAGAAAACAAATCAGCCACACGCTTATCCGTGTAATCATTCCAGCCGGTGGCATCACGCACCGATTGATCAATCCAATCCAAGAGCTGGAATTTGGAACCAATGTAATTCAACCGATGAACCTTTTGCTCGGACATACACTATGAATCGCGAATCAACTATTGTGTTATAATACAGTTTCTTTATATTCGTTGGGTATAATCAACTTTTACAAACCCTCTTTTGTAAAAAGTTGATTTTTGATAGAGTCAACCAAACACACCCAACCTAACAATGGAAGCCGCAAAATATTCGCGTGATGAAAAGTTCAAGTATGCCATCGGTAAATGGATGCAACATATACAAATGAATCGTGTCGTGCCCGTGGATGAAATCGATAAAATGTGGGACATTGACTGGACACTGGAAAATATTTCCGTGTCCATCGAAGATGTATGTTTGGCTGAAACTGCGAGTATACAAAATTACCATCTTACGATTCCACGATATCACGTCTTGGCCACGATGAATGTTCGCTTGAATGAATCGTCCGAGGTGAAAAAAATTCAACAAAGCCATTATTTAGGAACGGGGGCTGATATTGTTCAGCATTTTCACAGATTCTTCAAACCGTATACGTTGTATGATTCAAAATCTCACGCAGTATTGTCATTTGTCAGTGTGGCGAATATGCACGATTCTGAAGAGAGTATTCACATCCTGATCGAGATATATCACGCAAATAATTATCATCCATACCCGGTCCCTCATTACAACATTGAGCAATTGGAACAGATTATTGACAAACTAGAACGAGAACGGTTGTATTTGGCGGGAAATGCGGAAAATCAGCAAAACACGATTTTCACTTTGAACACGTCTATTTCGGCATTGAATGAAAAAATAAACAATCAGAAAAATCGTTCCCATCGTGTTATTTTAGAACAATATATGGCGACGAATAAAAAACAAGAATGTCCGGTGTGTCTGGTTGAAATCGAACCGAACCAATTGATCATACCGGAATGTTATCATTTCATTTGTAAAAAATGTGTCGTTCGATGCGATCGATGTCCCATTTGTCGATGTACAATTGATCATAGTACGATCGAATAGAGTAGATTCGTCAAAGATGGACAATCTCAAAAGAGTCGGGAAACATATCAAGCAACGTTTGCAAGTCAAACCGGAATTTGATACAGTCCCGATGATTGTGCACTTGAAATTCGCCCAATGCCTTGGACACTTTACCGTTTTGGATAACCGATAAAGTGGTCGATTCATTCCACTCCTTTTTCTTTTGTATATGCGAAAAGGTATAGTTCAAATTCTCCCAATGAATCGGTGCTACAGGTTTCACAGAGATGTGCATACAAATATCCTTCTTTTGATGATAAAAGAGCATCGGACAATGAAAGGTATGTTCAAAGTATTTCTCGACCAATCGCCCAGTATTTTTTTCAATAAATTCTTTGATTTGAGTATTGGTTTTGGTTTTATCAGGGTCGTCGCACAATAATGAAAATGCCTGCTGGAATTTCTTCGAACTCGGTTGTCCAATCTTGGCCGGACTGATTTTCCACGCTCCCGTTTTGATCGATTTCACACTCAGCTGTTTATTCGTATCTGTTTTATTGATAAAATCGTGTGCCGGATTCTTTTCCCCCGTAATGGGATCTTTTGCTCCTGAATGTACACATCCTCCATAGTGATCTCTTACAAATGAACCATTCTTACCCATCCGTTTCGCTACGACTTCCGCGGGTCCCACCTCATATTTGTACTTCCCTTCAAAGGGTGTATTCAGTAATATGCATATCGCATATTCTGTGATTTTACCCAAATCCTCGGTTTGAACTTTAGGCGTGTTTTGAATGATGTAACGAAGAATGATGAAAGTGTCTCGGTGTCTCCATTCAAATTTAAATCAACCCAATTCAACTTTTTCACCCACTCACCCAAACCAGATACAAAATAATATGACAATAGTACATATTAGATACAGACCGATTGCGAATTACATAATGAATTCAGATCACATCAAGTGTCGCGTCAATGCATATGTCGAAATCGAAAAACACTCAAACGTCAAATATGAATACAACCACGTTTTACAAAAACTGGCCGTTGACCGGATCTTACCCTACCCCTATTTTTACCCATATGCATATGGATTCATACCGCAAACCAAGGCAGATGACGGCGACGAATTGGATGTTTTGCTTTTAACGGACCAAAAGTGCCATATCGATACACATTACGATGTTTACATTGTGGGTGCCTTGGTAATGGAAGACGAAAAAGGAATGGACGAGAAAATATTGGCGGTTTTATGTGATGATACCACGGCATCTACTATTTGCGACATTGATGACATTTCCGATGACGCCAAAGACAATATTCACTGGTTCTTTTCTAATTACAAGAGCAAAACGCCGAATAAATGGTCCAGAGTGCACGGTTTCGTGAACCGTGAAGAGGCCATTGAGTTATATCATCGATCCAAAATTTAATTATATATGTAAACTAGAGATAGAGAATGACAACTTTAGTTACAATTGTATCCGCACCTAGGTCGGGAACCAATTTTATTATGAATAATCTGTTTAGCAAAATCAGTAATATGAACGTAAATTTTGAAATATATTCGAATGATTCCAAGGCTGGATTGAAATGTGTCAATAAAAAATATCAAAGAGATATTCAATCCAATTGTTCCAAAGATGAAATCATTGATCATCTGCTTTCTGTTTCAGAAGAAAAATATGTAGTTCACAAAATTTTTCCGTTTATGTTCCAAGAAACAGAATATACAAACATCGTTGATCGGTCCAACTATATCATTTTCATCAAACGAAATTTCTTGGATGTTTTCATTTCAAATACCAAGGCAAATCAAATAAAACAATGGCTTATGGTTGATACAACCGATTTATCCATACATTTTGACATAACAGAATATTCAAATGACAAACAATACTACGAGAATTGGTTCAAAAACATTAAATCTATGTGTGATATTTCAAACAAGCCTTTCGTCATCATTGATTATGATGTCATTGTCAGTATGAATTCCGAAGAAGAACAAATCAATTATTGTGTTGAAAAAATTCGTGAAATCACCGGAGACGATTTTCAAATAGAAACAACCAATCTTATGTTTTACAATAAACCTGTCTTTAAACAAGATACCCTTGGTGATTACTCAAAGAAACTATCCAATTATTCGGAAGTCTCTGACTTTATCGAAAATAGAACGAACCATATTCTAAAATTTTGAAAAAATAAAAATATATAAAAATTATATAAACAATGTCAAACTCTTTTCAAATCGTAAACAGGGAAGGAGCACTCGATGTTCTAAATTTACAAGAATACACTGACACTGGAACTTGTCTTCCGTCATTAGTGTATGATATTACTACTGGTAAAATTAAATACACCAGCACGGCCAAAACCTTTGTCATTGATCATCCCGATGACGAAAACAAATTCTTGGTCCACGCCTGTTTAGAAGGACCTGAAGCCGGAGTATATTATCGCGGCGAAGCGCAGATTGAAAACAATGAATGCGTTACCATTCAATTGCCCAAATACGTCGAAAAAATCGCCAAGAATTTTACGGTTCATCTTACCCATATATACGATGAGGCGTCAAAGGATGAAAGCTCCCCATTGAAAACCACCCGTGTGGTCAATAACCAGTTCAAAGTCTACGGCAAAAATTGCGCGTTTTTCTGGATCGTTTATGGCGAACGTTTAGCTATTGATGCCGAACCCAGTAAGGACACCCCCGTCCAAGGATCCGGACCCTACAAATGGATTTAGCAATCTCACATTTTTTATATTTTCTCGTTTTCCAATGTCATTTTATTTATTTTTATATGTAAAATGACATTGAATGAAAAGTACACCATATTTATGTATATTTATGACGAGTACAAACGATTCGATACCTTTTTCACAAGTGTCAATGATTTTTTAATGCGCGCACGCATTCGCGATATTGTCGACTATTACAAAATGAATTACGATCAATTACAGACATCGAACCAGGTCCACTACTACTACTATAAGGAATTCTCGATCAATATGATCGACATCATCCAATCGTTCTTGCCTTCAAGATATGTTCCACCCTATCGACTCTTACTGTGTAAACCCGGATACGAAAAATACGGTCTTCATCGGTATGGTTGGAAAGAAGTGATTCAATCGTTTTTAAAGACCAATTACATCGAAGACTGTTTTCACAACAACTTTTACTATGAACATCCCGATTTTGAATGGACCGCCTATGCAACCCATAACAATACAGAGACTTACCAAGAAACACTTGATCATTATCATTCAACCTCCACCGATAAAGACAAAACACAACAATCCACCATACCCTTTCTTATTTTCGACGATTGGCTGGAACTGACGTTTCCCAATTATCGCAGTGAAATTCCGGTCAAACCATACAAGTACCCTTTCTTATCATTTATACACAATCCACCGTGTATCAATACCACAGTTGACACAACTATTTATCGAAACAAAGAAGTGTTTTGCCATAAAGAACTAATGTCCGTCCGAGACAATTTGAAAGTCTTGGTTTCGCTTTCACATTTTCATACGGCCTACTTGAAAGAAATCCAAGAAGGATGGACAGAGAAACCGCAAAACATCACTCTTTATCATCCCCTGCAATGTAATCTTTTGCACACATTCGACCTCAATGAGTTTATTAAATCCACCCATAAATTTGTATTCAATATTGGCTGGTGGTTGCGCAAATATGATACCTTTTTGCAATTGAAAAACTATGAAAAGGTCATTGTCGTAAAATCAAACGAAGGTAACCACGTCGAAAAATACATATACAGTGAAATTGGCAAAACCATCCACGATAACAACTATATTCATTTTGATAGTTTGACTGAATCGGAGGTGACGAAATTGAAAACGGAATACAATACACAAATTGTATATAATTTAGGAAATGCCGAATACGACGCGATTTTCAAAAAAAATATTGTGTTTTTAGAACTCTATGATACGACTGCAAATAACATCCTCTTGGAATGCATTATGCACAACACTCCGATACTGGTGAATTACTTGCCATCCACGGTTGAATATTTAGGCGAAGATTATCCCTTTTACTTTACAAATCGAGTGGATGCGCAAATCAAAATCGATTCGATTTCCCTCATTATCGATACGCACCGATATTTGAAGAATATGGACAAAAAACGATTTACCTACGATTTTTTCAATAAACAGCTAAAATCGATCATTTATGCGAACCTTGTCCAAGAACCTTGTCCAAGAACCTTGTCCAAGATCTGATTATACTACTACTACTACTGCATCCCTCTTGGATATCTGATAAGCCACCCGCCAAATCAGGATAGCGTAAATGTCTTCCATTTTGATAGGGACTTTCATTTCGTCCATCATCGTATTGCCAAAACCGGCATTTGAATATAAACCAGTTATTTTCCCGTCTTCTCCTCGTTCTATATAAGATAGGACTCTTTCCTTTCCTTGGTAGATGACACTCCACCCAGGAAGCAAAATCGAATGATATACCGAAGGGTCCAACGTAACATAAAAGTAGTCAATATTTGGACTGTTAGCGACACCCCGTTGCAAGGACTGATTCACAATTGAATAGATGACACCCTCGTATCGGATCTCTGGATTTTTCCGCAAAGATATAGATACCGCATCGTTGTGACGAAAGGTATGGGGCTCACGCAAATAATTCATTGTCATTTTTCACTAGAATGAGAATGAATCGGCAATGAAATAGAAAATCAATTTTCTCAATTTTATCTTTCTTGTCGGCGGAGTGTTACATTCATTGTAGGCGTATACCAAACTAATCTGCCAAAATAGATAAACGTTTTCAAAACCGACTGTTTTTGAAAATTTCTAAAGAGAAATGGCCGGACCGGGTCTTTCCTCAACGACCGTAGAAACCGTTTCATTTTCCATCAAGGCCAATTGCATATATTTTGCTAAACTGGTATGGGTTTTCAAAACATCGTTCATACTCATCACTGCAAACCAATTATACTTGTTCCGTTTCAGCAGTTCGTCCATCGGAATCAGAATACCCAGTGTACGTCGTGGGCAAATGTCCAAGGGATGATCTTCCATCATATCCTCCAACAAAATCGGCTTTCCTTTGACAGATTTGATACCCACCAAGACACCGTCCACA
>Ga0114959_10003416_pt1 | contig 12475 bp, 10 predicted proteins | sample C_130625_EF_Meta_FD_87317 | JGI IMG/M metagenome (GOLD analysis project Ga0114959, IMG submission 87317) | Freshwater microbial communities from Lake Croche, Canada to study carbon cycling - C_130625_EF_MetaG | ecosystem: Environmental > Aquatic > Freshwater > Lake | place: Lake Croche, Canada...
AAAAAATAAAAAAAACTCCAAAAAAACAAAAAAGGCTAGAAAAAACAGATCAAAAAAGGTGAGAAAAAATAAAAGAACTAAAACTAGACGATGAATATAGGGGAATTTTCCCTAGAATGGCCTATTATACTCTGCAAATTGATAAACAGACATGGGGTTTTGCTTCTCTTTTGCGTCTTCAATGCAATAAATAAACTCTTTAATTTTATCAACCCAATCATTTACAATTGCGGCATTTTGATAAATGTCAACGTTTCCATCCAACCGGAGGATTGGCGAATCGGTCATAACAGACATCATATAGTCGTGGTAATTTCCGCAATTTTGCAAATAGTCCAGAGGAATGCAATCCTCTCCCTCTCTAGAACGTTTCATAATTCTGTGATGACAAATCTCAGGAAGAGTATTCACGTAAATCAATCCAGCAATTGGATATTCTTGCGCAAACGTGTCAAACCATTTTCGGTAAATCTGATAATTGACGTCTTCAATCTTTTTGTCATCAAACAACATCTGAGCAAATACATGCTTGTCTGTGTCCAAACTGCGTTCCGTGATGAAAATTGTCGCTTGGGGGTTTTCCTTTACAGCTTGTTTAAACGTTGCAAGCCTAGAAATATACGCCATCATTTGAAATGGAAATGAATATCTCTCTTGATTGCCGTAAAATTTTTGCAACATAGTGCAACCGTTGGCATCTTGAATTGTTTCCCATTCGTCAACAGGCTCCTTCAAAAAGACAACCTTTTTATTATCTTTTAACAGTTCATTTAAATTTGCAAGAAGAGTAGATTTTCCTGAACCAATATTTCCTTCAATTGAAACAAAATTAGGACGCATTTTTGCCGACATCGTTGTATAATGTTTGTTTTCTTTTTTAAGCTATTATTGCGATCAATTTTAAATAAAATTGAAATGAAAATATAAAGTTATAATGATAATAAATACAAACACCGCATCAGACATGGATCTAACTCAAAGAAAGCTTAATCGGTCGGAATGGGAATCTATTGAGGTTCCAGTATCCGAGGAAGAAAAAGAAGTATTGCAATTAATTATTAATGGTACTTCTTCTGTTAATATAAAATATAACAAAGCCACTTCATTACTTTCATATCTGAAAGTTGAAAACAACAGTGAAATGGAAGACTACTTATACAACAAGTATTTTGCTGAAAGAATTAAAAAACTTAAAACAAAGTGTCTAAAAAATGGAGAAATTCTGGAAGTCGGCGCAAACAGCAATCCAAAAATGAAAAAAGCTGATTTGATTCGGTTGGATAGAAATGATGTTTCAAGAATTCCAATGGTTTATGAAACATTGTTGCTTGATGTTCTTGAAAAGTTAATGATCTGCAAGGAAAATGACTTAAATGAATGGCTTTTGCACTATTTTACAATTCATAAGTTAAATAGAAACACTGTTTTAAATATTAATAAACATATTAAGCAATTGGTTGCTAATGTTTTATGCAAATTTGAGGAGGAAATTAATATGACAACCATGATAGAAAAATCGGTTGAATATATTGAAAAAAACGAAATGTTGCTCAAAAATGCAGACATGATGTTGTATGAGCATCAAAAAGATATTTTCACTATAATGAAAAACCCTCATTTTATGGAACGACTTGAAAAATTTAGGGAAAATAAAAAATTTGGAGACGACGACGACGCGTTATGTGATGAAGATGTTAAGCCTGCAACGGTTTTTAAAGTAATGGGAGAAACCAAGATTCCATCAATAGATGCAAAGTTGGTCTTGTATATTGCACCTACTGGAACAGGTAAGACTTTGACCCCAATTGGACTTTCTCAGCAGTTTCGCGTAATATTTGTCTGCGCTGCAAGACACGTTGGGTTGGCGTTGGCTAGGTCAGCTATTTCAATGGGCAAAAAAATTGCATTTGCATTTGGTTGTGCAAGTGCGGATGATATTAGATTACACTTCTTTGCAGCAAAAGAATATAAAAAGAATAAAAAGTCTGGTGGAGTTGGAAAAGTTGATAATAGCATTGGTGACAAGGTGGAAATAATGATTTGCGACGTGCGTTCATATTTGTGTGCAATGTATTATATGCTAGCATTTAATCCAGCGGAAAATATTGTTACTTGTTGGGATGAGCCAACTATTGCAATGGACCGCGAAGAACATGAACTTCACTCATATATTAATCAGAATTGGAAAGAAAACTTGATTCCAAATTTGGTTTTGTCGTCCGCGACTTTGCCAAAACTTCATGAGCTTCCAAACTCTACTCTGAGTTTCGCCGAAAAATTTCCAGGTGCAAAGATTCATAATATTGTCAGTCACGATTGCAAAAAATCAATTCCAATTATCAATAAGAGTGGCTATGTAGTGTTGCCTCATCTTTTAAGCCAGAATTATGACACTGTATTGGAGATTGCAAGACACTGCGAGAAAAATTTGACATTGCTTAGGTATTTTGATTTGGAGGAAATTGTTAAATTCATTGTCTTTGTGGAGAAAAACAACTTTGTCAATTCAAATAGCGCAAAGATAGACAGAAGTTTTGCAACCCTTGATGATGTGAGTATGCAAAATATCAAGTTGCATTATTTGAAGCTACTTGGTAAGATTAAATCAGGGGCTTGGATGGAGATTTACGCATCTCTAACAATAGGAAGACCGCGAAAAATTTCTCAGAACAATACTATTGATGAAAAGGGGAATAAACTTAAAAAGGTTGCTAGCGTTGGACCTGGCATTAATACGTATACTGTAAATGCAAACGCAGGCAAACCTCTTACAAAGATGATGAGCGAGCAAGTTGTTAACAGCGCGGCTCTTCAAGAAAAAGATTTAGGAAACAGTGCAATTTATGTTAGCACAAAAGATGCGTATACATTAACGGATGGTCCAACCATCTTTCTATCAGAAGACGTTGAAAAGATTGCCAAGTTTTGCATTCAACAAGCAAACATTCCAGTTCAAGCAATGGATGCAATTCTTGAAAAGATTGAATTTAATAATCGCGTAAATGAGAGAATAGACGAATTGGAAAAGGATTTGGAAACGTTGGAGGAGAAGAGCAAAACTAAAGTTTTGGAGTCAGATGGTGGTGGAAAATTCGGCGGAAAAAATTATTCTAAAAAAGATGATGGCAAGAAAAATAATGCGCCCAATGAAAACAATAAAGACATGAATAAAATTAATGAAGAGCTTGATAGGTTGCGAGCGATGATCAAGACCGCTGAGTTGAATGAGACGTTTGTTCCAAATAAGGTTATGCATTTGAGAAAGTGGGCAGAATCGCAATCTACAAATGCTGCATTTACAAGTGACATAGACGACCAAACGGTTATTGAAATTATGATGCTCAAGAATGTTGCAGATAATTGGAAGATTTTGCTGCTAATGGGTATTGGAGTTTTCACAAATCATCCAGATATAACATACACTGAAATTATGAAGAAGCTGGCAGACGCTCAAAAGCTGTACATGATTATCGCGTCAAGTGATTACATTTATGGAACTAACTATCAGTTTTGTCACGGATACTTGAGTAAAGACTTGATTTTGACTCAAGAAAAAATGGTTCAAGCTCTTGGACGCATTGGGCGAAATAACATTCAGCAAACATATTCTGTGCGTCTTAGAGACGATGAACAAATAACAAAATTGTTTTACGAAGAACATGATAAACCAGAAGTAAAAAATATGAATAAATTGTTTAGTTAGAAAAATTATAAGAGATTTGCAATAAATAATTTAATAAAAATAAAAATAAAAATCTAAATTATATTTAAATAATGTCGCGTGTTTTAAATTTTTTTAAGGAAAAAATAAACAATAATATAATACAAAATTTACATGTTAATTGCGATGATACTTTAGATTTATTTAAAAAACCAACAGAAGGCAAGCTAATAATATGCACTCATTATTATGGTTTTTTAGATCCATTATATTTTGCAAAATTTTTGGAAAAGAACATTGATAATATAAATCCCAATGAAAAATTTAATGTTGTTATTAAAGATTATTTTAATAATAAATTTTGCGATTATTCTCAGAAAGTAATAGAATATTTTAAACCAGATTTTGATTTTGAAAAATCATATTATTATTTATACAAAATGCTTAATAATAATTCATTTGATGCTAAAGCAATAGACATATTAGAAAAAAAAAATATAGCAAAAGATAGAAGTTCAAGAATAAAAAAAACTCTTAATAATAATAATAATGTTGTTATGTTTGTAAATGGTACTAGTTTAAGCAATAAATTATTTTCAATTATAAAAGATACAAATATTACAGAATTATATTTAATTGAAATGAAACTTGGAAATATAGAATCTCATACAGAATTAAACAAATTAGTATATAATAAATTAATTGAATCTTCTACAAAAAAAACATCAATAATACATAAAATTCAAACGAAAAGTTCTGCATTGTTTTTTAGAATAAAATCTATTTCAAATTTTATAAAAAATACTAAAAATTGCAATGAATTAATAAATATGCGTGTTAAAAATGTTAAAATAGATTCAAACGAATTTGATTTTGAAACTTATAAAAAAATATCTAATGACTTTTTTACTCTTGTTGAACAGTCTTAAATTATATTTATTTACGAATTTATAGATTCTTGAGTAAAGACTTAGTTTACTCAAGAATAAAGCTTTCCCTCTTTTATAATACAATTGTATTTATTGTATTTTTTTTGTGATTTACAATAATAGCTGTATTGCTTTTCATGTTTTTTGCACTAGGGGATAATTTGCAGCTAGAAATAATTATTCCATCTTGAATAGTATCAACATAAATATCTAAACCACCTGCAATGAATTTGGAGTCATTTTTAATAATTTTTGCTATTAAAATGTAATCATCGTGTGCAAGAATAATGTTAGACCTGTTCACTAATTTTGTGTCTTTTATTAGCTTTACCATTTTTTTAAAGCTGTGGGAAATTAGGGTTTCTTCGTTTACCTTTGGGTTTTCCAACTCAACGATTTTCTTAACAGAGAGAAATAAAAATAATAGAAGTTCGCTGTCGGTATTCCCTTTCATGTCTTTTAATAATACAGGGTCTAATAATGCTATAATTTCTCTAATCTTTCTCTTGAATTCTGGTAAATGCTTGAATCTCTGATATCCTTTTAAGCCTTCTTTTGTTTCCAGCAATAAATCCCCATGATGCATAAATATCGTTTCCTTGTATGAAATGGGATGAGTGTTTTCAAGGCATCTCTCTTTTTCAACGCGGTGTTTTGGGACATTTGTCTTATTAATGTTTCTTGCGTGCGCTAAAATAACTTTGCTAGATATATTATCAACTTTTTTAAATATGTGAGGGTCGTCTCTATAATGGAGAGGCTTTTTATAGGTGTGCCAGTCCTTGTCATTATACCAGCATATTCCAAAGCCATCTTTAATGTCTTGTTGTTCACATTTATCAAAAAAGTTTAATAATTGCCTTTTGGGTTCATTGTTTCTTGAACTTTTTGTTAATGAAAAAAATAAACGACACATTTGTAGTTATAATATGCGGACAAAATAATTTTTACACAACTTTATAAATAAGAGTCAATAATGCGTATAGTATCTGTTGGTAGACACGTTTTATCCAATACATCTTCAAGCAATTCTGCTTTATAAAACCAATGCAATGGAGTATATTGTAAAACGTTTTGATTTGTTACAGGGTCAATCCTCTTTTTTATTAAATAACTTAGAACTGCATTAGTAAAAACGGCCAAATATGTTGCTCTATATACAGTTTCTGGTCCATTTGGATGAACTTCATAAAAGTAATATTTTTTTCCTACTATTAGTTCATCTGTGTTCATTTTGGGTTGTTATATAATATGAAAATTAAATAACAATCAATTTTAAATTATACGTAGACAACCGTGCGATTGTCAAAAGTAGCTCTGCAAATAGGGCAAACTCTGATAGTTGGATTCAGTCCACATTCTGCGCAGGCACACAGATGATTGCAAGGCATAAATAGAAGATTTCTTTCTCTCTGCAAACAAATTACACAAGCTCGTTCTTGTGGAAATTCAGGAACTTCTTCTGGTGGCGCAATATTTATACCATTTGCTGGTATAGGGCGAATATAAAATGCCAAGTGATAAATGCGAACGCCATAATAATCGCGAATGGTTCTATTTGTGGGTCTTAGAGCAGGCGCATCTTCTGCTGCGACTCCTATTATTTGTTCTTGAGCAGTGTCCACAAACTCGGCATTCTCCAAAATGAAATCCTCAATAACTTTTTCTCTCATGATGTTGATGAACTGTTCTGTAGTCCAGCCCAAATCAATGTCGTACATTGCCGTGTCCGTGGTTCTGGCAACTTTGAAATAAATGGGCATAATTGAACTTGTCGTCATTTTAAGTAATTGATAAAATACATTTATGTTATATTTTGAAATCAATTTTTTAAATTTTCAAAGGCATAATTAAAATATGTTTATATTTATATTATGAGAGACAACATTTATAAATATTCAAATCCTGCTCAGGCACAACGAATGGCATACAAGTATTTAGGTAGGAAAAATGGTAAGATTTTTAGAAGCACGCGCAAGGAGAAGAAGTATATGGTAAAAGACCCAAAAACGAACAAGTGGGTTTATTTTGGTCAAATGGGATATGAGGATTATACCAAACATAAAAACAAAACTCGGAGAAAAGATTATTTGAATAGGTCATCGCGTATGCGAGGTAATTGGAAAAACAACAAATTTTCGGCAAATAACTTGGCGATGCATGTGTTGTGGTAAAAATATATTTATTTTAGTTTTCCTTATAGTATGGAAATGAAATAAATGGAAAAGTAAAAACAAAGAGTGTTGCCCAGATTTTTAAAAATGTTAACGCATCATCGCATTTTTTTCGTTTTTGTGTAATCTCATGTGGTGTTGAAATAGGATAATATTGCATTGTTGAGGAGTTTGTCTTGTTTTGAAAAGGCGAGAAAGAATGGGGAGTCATAAACATTTGGTTACTCAAAGAGATATAAGAGAGAAATAACAATAGTTTTTTAAACATATTATTGTTATTTGTTAGAATCGGTTTAAGTCTTTTTACAATATTTTGAAATTAATTTTACCTTTTATTCGTCTTCTTTTTATTTGTTTTCTTATCTTTTCTAGTTTTCCTTTTATTAGTTTTCTTAGCCTTTCTAATATTCCTTTTATTTCCCTTTGAACCGCCTTCAGTTTTTAATTTAAATCCACGTATTTCCGGATTTTCTTTACCTTCTTGTTGTTGTTCTTTTACTCCTTCTATCTGTTCTTCTTCTATTTGTTTCAAAAATTGGTGATACGCTGGGCCACCGCGTCTAGTTCCCATGTCTGGGCGACCTGTTTCTCTAATCATTGATTCTTTTAAAAATTTTCTTGTCACGTTGTGTGCTCGTCTTCTCTTAATCTTATTTATATTATTATCTATATGTGAAACGCATATTTTTTTATCTAAAGAGGTTGATATTAATATATTTTTTACCTCTACATCCACATTAGAGAATTTTCCAGTTATTAATTCGCTCCAAAACAATGCGGTTATTTCTCCATAATGTTTTTTTAATAATGTGGCAAATTTATAGGTTTTTGCATCCCATATGTATATGACACCGTTATCAGAGCCAGCTGCAATATAATTTTCATTTATTGCAACACGTGATAAATGAGTAGATTCTTCTTGCAATGTATTATCCAATGTCAAGTTAGTTCCATTAAATTTCCATACTTTTACTGAGCCATCTTCAGAACAAGAAACTAGTGTTTTGCTGTCGCTTGACCATACTACCGAACAAATTGGTTTAGTGTGTCCTTGTAATCTTTGCATAAACTTGCCATTCTCTGGATTCCATATGATTATAGTATTATCTTCTGATCCGGATGCTATATATTTTCCATCTGGGCTCCATGCTACTGTGACAATTGGTGCAGCATGATAACGACTATACCCTTTAAAATCTTCTTTTTTTGTAGTCCAATCACATTTCCATTCTTCACGCTCCCAATATGTTTCTTTGCGTTGTTCATTTTTCCAATTTTCAAATGCACGTTGTGTTTCAGATTGTCTCATATTCCAAGCCAAATCTTTAAAAGTAAGATTTTTTGCTTTTATTTGAGGTAAATCTAAATATTTTTGTTCCAAATTTATTGCGTTTCTTAAATTTACACTCCACATGCGCAGGGTTGTATCAGATGAACCAGATACTAATCTTTTACCATCTGGACTCCATGCTATAGAATTTACAGGTCCTGCATGGCTTGGAACTATTTTTATATCTTCTCTAGGGGGTGGGTTTTCACCTCTTTCCCATGCTTCTTCATCTTCTTTTTCTTGTTGTTCTTTCTTCTCTTCTTCTGTTAATTCTTTTTCTCTTTGCCAATCTCTTTCATCGTCACTTCCATTACCACCTTTTTGTAACTCTTCTCCCAATACTACAGGTGGGTCGCAATATTTATATGTTTGTTCTCCAAATTTATATTGACCCCCACAATATTCACGACATACTACAACTATAGTATTTCTATCTGTTCCAAAAGCAATTTTGTCTTTTTCAGGTGAATTTTTATATTCTAAAGAATGTTTACTTGTTCCTGGCCTCGCATAAGGATCATATTTAATATATTGTTGTAGCGCACCTGGACTTGATGCTATGCATAATATTTTACCTTTATTCAATGGGCATTTGGCATCATTATAGTCTTTCCACATAAATTTGGTGTTCTTAGGGTCGTAAATTTCTTCAGTTGGTTGCATTCCTCTACTCCCTTGATCAAAATAACGTTGTTGATATTCTCTAAATGTTTCGCCTAAATTTCCAATTGAAAAATAATCGCCTTGTGATAATACCAACTGTCTAGCCATTGGTATAGGTTTCTTATTTCTTTCATTGTTATCTTTTGGATCTCCTGGTGCAGCTGGAACAAATGCGGCGGCAAATATGGGTTCTTTGGCGGTATCAATGCAATAATCACCAGTTTTATCATCAATGTTTTTACTGTATTTTTTTGTATAATCTGGGGTTGCAGGTGTTGTCATATATATATATATATTATTGATATAATATGTATATCTTACTTTTAAAATACAAGAATATTGACTAAATATTAACCGCCACGAAGACGGAGAACCAAATGCAAGGTGCTTTCCTTCTGCACGTTATAATCAGCTAGAGTGCGCCCATCTTCCAATTGCTTTCCGGCAAAAATGAGACGCTGTTGATCAGGAGGAATTCCTTCCTTTTCTTGAATCTTACTCTTGATATTTTCAATTGAATCATTTGGTTCAACTTCAAGAGTGATAGTTTTTCCAGTCAAAGTTTTCACGAATATTTGCATTTTATGGTTTAATATGGTCTAATGTTTTTAAGCTGTTTCTTCGCAGTATTTTGCTTTAACTTTCTCTAAAAATTTCCCAACTTGTTCTTGCAAATCATATTCTTCTGGCAAAACCATTTTAAGGTTTAATCGTTTTCCATCAACGCGTTTTTCAAAAACAAGATGAGGTTTTTCACGCATTGTAATTAATGATATATATTTTGGTAATGTTGGGGTTTCCTTTTCTGGATAAACGTTATTCTCTAAATCGTCTACAACCTTGTTTGCTTGTGCAAGTTTTTCTAGAATGGAAACTTTATTAGATTTTGTAGTTGTCCATGGCTTATCTAATTTGTGATGCTTTTCAACCTTGAAAAACTCTCGTTGCTTTGTATGTTCTGCATCTAACCATTCTTGATAATAAACTACATATTTTTTTAACATATCTTGGGTTATACCATCTGGTAAATCTTTTGCACTATTTTTTCTTTCCCTTTTTGTTCCTGGTTTAATTCCCTTTGTATTTTGTTCTTGTTCTTTTCTTGTGGCCACTCGTAAATTTTCTAGTGAATTATTTAAAGGATTTTGATCAATATGATCAACGCTAACATTTTTAGTTCCTGCACCATTTCCATGACAACTCATAATTATTTGATGAATATACAAATTTAATGAACATAAAATATATCCATTTTGGTGTTTATACCAAGTAATCTTTTTTCCGTTATTTTTATTACTTTCATATTCTAATACTTTCTGGTAACTTTCAATGCACAATTTACAAATTGTATTTTTTTCACAATACATTAATAAATATTCTTTATTATTTTCCTTTACTCTCCACATAGGATTTTTCATAATATTTGCATCTTGACCCATAGTCAAATAATGACCATTAATGTATTCAATAATCTCATATGAATCAAGAATATTTTTATGATACCAATGATATATTTCTACATTGCATCTTCTAAGATCTAATGGATTTTCATTTTTAAAAACATAATAGACCGATTCTTGGCTAAATGAAAATATGAAATCTATATAACTGAATCTTTTGTAGTTATAAGAGTATGAAGGATACATATCATCAGCATTTGCAAATACAAACGTTTTATTAAAGTTAATAATTCTATCCTTGTCGCTTAAATCAACAAGATAACTCTTGTTATTATATTCAATAACTCCGCACAATAATTCTTTGTTTGTAGAATACACTGGCTTCATAATATCACTTGTGAATGAAGACATTTCATTTTGATATGAATCAATTTTATTCATATTATAAATTATAATAATATGAATTATCTAAGTTGTTTTAACACAAAAATATATATAATAAAATATGGAAATGCCTCCCAATCCGCTCAATTGGAATATGCGAGCCCACCCATACCACTCATGATGCGGAGGACGTTGTAGTTGGTGGCATACACACGGACCTTGGCGGTGCGAGTGCCCTCAACGGTGGCGTTGGAGAGCACAAGTTGGAGTGTGGCGTTGTCAATGCGTGAGAAGTTGCACGTGCCTGAAGGTTGATGTTCCTCAGGGCGGAGAGCGAAGGAGTACACGTTGATACCCTCATCAGGGCAGCGAGTGTGGGCTTGGTAAGGTTGCACCCAGGAGAAGTATGAGCCTTCACGCTCAGAGAAGCGATCTTGGCCGTTGAGTTGGAGCTTGGCAACAACGACAGGGTTCTGGCCCCAACAGTGCATGTCAAGGGAGGTCTCAGAGAGCACGAAGGTGCCGGCATCGGACACAGATGAGCCTTGGTTGTAGTTTCCGTAGGAAGGAGCCAACTGGTTGAGGCTGGAAAGGCCAAGGGAAGCAAGGATAGCGGCAGAGTTTGTTGTAGAGTCGGCAAGATTCAAACCGTCTGCGCGAGGAATGTTACTTCCACTAAAGTGGGTCTCTGTCAAGGAGTTGTTGTAAACACCTCCGTGCCAGTAGCCAGTGAAGCCAGGGGGTACGTACTCGTCCATGGCACCAGCGTCCTGGAAGAGGCCGCGAGCATCAATGAAGGCGTTTTGGCCTTGAAGCTCGGCAGGGCCACCGAAGGAGTGGATAGCGTTAGGAAGAGCATCAATGGCATCTGTGTAGTTGAAGGGTTGGGCACCAAGGACGCTGAAGAGGGTTCCGCCGCAAAGAAGGGATGAGCAGTAGTCTACGTTTTGGTCAGGTTGGACAACCCAAATAAGCTCCTTCACAGGGTGGTTAAAGTTGAGCTTGATCTTGTTACTGGATGAACCAACGGACTCATCACCAGTGAATTGGAGCTGAGTGATAAGGTACTCGTGGGGGTTTTGGGCAAAACGGCGGCGCTCGTCAGTGTCAAGGAACACGTAGTCAACATATAAAGACGCGGCGACAAGGGATTGATTGTAAGCGATGGTGGCGCTGACAGGGGTGCTAAAGGGTTGTTGGTTTACGTTCTGGTTGGCATAAGGATTAGCACCAGACCCAGTGTATCCACCAACAACAACGCCATTGGCATTGATAGGGCCAGGAGCGCCGTAGCGAGTGGTGTTGCAGCTGAGGGTGGTGACGGCCCACAAGCACTCATCAATGGGGCGGATGTCAAGGTTAATCTTGACCTCGTGGTATTGGAGGGCGATCAAAGGAAGGGCAAGACCAGGGTTTGTGCAGAACCAAAATTGGAGGGGCACGTAAAGGGTGGTCTCAGGAAGGGCGTTACGAGGAGCGCACACTTGGCGAGGAGCGTTGGAGTCACAAGGACCATCAACGTCCGCAAAAGAGGGATCGGTGATGAAGGTAAGTTGGGTGGTGTTACCAATCATCTTGAAGTAGCCACGTTGTTGCTCAGATGTCATTGTGAGCTGGTTCCAGATGTGCATCCAGTCACCATATTGGCGGTCAATGCGTTGGCCGCCAATTTCAACCTCAACTTGAGCGATAAGCTGCTCACCAGGGTAATCTAACCAACGAGCGTACACGGCGTTGTTACCGGAGGTAACGTTGGCGGCGCTGCCCATAAGTTGGTTGATCTCAGGAAGTGTGACTTGGAGATATGTGCGGTAGGCAAGATCACCATTTCTGCTGATAATGCATGTGACACGGCGACCGAAATCGGCTTGGCCGTTGAAAGTTTGCTCAATAGACTCAATAGCAAAGTTTGTGTAACGTCTGTATGTGACTTT
>Ga0114959_10003417_pt1 | contig 12475 bp, 10 predicted proteins | sample C_130625_EF_Meta_FD_87317 | JGI IMG/M metagenome (GOLD analysis project Ga0114959, IMG submission 87317) | Freshwater microbial communities from Lake Croche, Canada to study carbon cycling - C_130625_EF_MetaG | ecosystem: Environmental > Aquatic > Freshwater > Lake | place: Lake Croche, Canada...
AAAAAAATATTAAAATGGATATTAAGAGACGAATATTGGAGAAAGATGATTTAAATCAAATTATAAAATTATATAAAAAAAATAATTCAGATGAAGATACTGAGGAAGACAATTCTGAAGAAGATTCAGATGAAGAAGATGATTCTGATGAAGAAGATGAAAAAAAAGAAGATAAAGAAGACAGTGAAGAAGACAGTAAAGAAGACGGCGAAGAAGACGGCGAAGAAGACGGCGAAGAAGACGGCGAAGAAGACGAAGAAGAAGGAAAACCTCCTATTTTTATAGCTTTTTAAAGTTTAATCTATTTTATAATATATAAAAACTTCACTATTATATAATTTATAATAATGACATTTTATAATAACGTAATACCTAATCTTTACATAGGTTCAGTTGAAGCATCAACTGATTTTGAATTTATACAGAAAAATAATATATCACTTATAGTTAATTGTTCTAAAGATATTGAAAATAAATTTTCATTAAATTTATTAAAGCCTATTGAATCTGCACCTAAAATAGTTCAAGATTGGTTATTTGATAATAGTTTTTATATAAAATATTATCGAGTTCCAATTGATGATAATGGAAAAAAAGAAGAAATAGATAATTTTTATAAATTAGTAAAAGAACTATTACCTATTATTGAAATAGAATATAACAAAGGAAAATGTATTTTAGTACATTGTTTAGCTGGTAATCAAAGATCAGCAGCTTTTATTTGTGCATTTTTAATGTACGTAAAGAAATTTAGATTAGAAGAAGCTATATCTTATTTATTGGAAAAGAAGCCAAATGTATTTTTTTTTGGAAGTCAAATAAATTTTAAAGATTCTCTTAATAAATTAGATAATGATCTAAATAAAATAAGTTCTTAGTTTATTTTCAGCAGCAGTTGAATTTACTTTAGTATTTTTAATTTTTTGTATAATTTTAGTTGTTTTGGAATCATATTTTTCCATGTTTTTTATATTATTTAAACTGACATTTACTTGTTCTGATATTGGAACATTAACTTGAGAATTTACAGAAACAGGAATATTAACTTGAGAATTTACAGAAACAGGAATATTAACTTCTTCAGATAATGGAATATTAACCGCAATATTTACAGGAATATTTTGTTGCTGTGATAATGCCATATTATTTAAAACATTGTTTTTAACGTTATTTGGAATTTTATTTAATACATTAGATATAGTAATTTTTTTATTATTATTATTATTCTTTAAATTATTTTTATTTAACATAATTTCATTTATGTTATTTAAAAAAGAATTATTAGATTCTATACTTTTTCTTAAATTTTCTAATAATTTTACTCTATCTTCTTTAGATAAATTCATTGATTTGTGAACAGTTAAAACAAGCGAATGTAATTTTTTAATAATATTTTTTAATTTATCTTTCTCTTTGGTATTAAATTCAATAATTTTTTTCTTTTCATTATTAAAATTTTTAATTTGTTCACTTAATGTTTTTACATTTACTTTTAATTTATCAATTAAATTATAAACAACATTTTTTGTTTTTGTTGTTAAATTTAAATTTAGATTCACATTATTTTTTTTTATATTATTTTCAATATTTTTTAAGTGATTAATTAAAGAATTGCTTGGAGGAGTTGAATTATTAACACTTTTATTTAGATTTGTATTTAAATTGTTTCTTTTTTCTGGGGTTAAACCTAATATACTATTTGCATTTGGAGATGAATTACTATACATATATATTAATGTATAATAATATTTTTTATAAGATAATAAATAAATAAATATTAAATATATTATTTTGTATTATGTGAAATATTAGTTGGATTTGCAGAAATATTTGAAAAACTAGCATCAATCATCGGTGAAATTTTATAATTTTGTGGTGCCTGAATATTTAATAAGGGATCTTGTTTTACAATTTTAACTTCTTTTCCATCGATACCTCTTAATATTTCATCTTTTAATACAGGATCAAAATTATTTTTTGTTTTAAAATATAAATACCATTTTTGAAAATTATCATCATTTGTAAATAAGTACATTAATGTTGCTTGACATCCATATTGTGCCGCATCTTGAAAAGATGGATTAAATATACCTGATTTTGCTTGATTATTATTTTGTTTTTCAATATTTGGTTCACTATAAAATAAATTTATATTTTTTTTATTTGTATTAATTAAATCATTTTTATTATAGTCTTGTGATAATCCAGGGCCATTTTCATATGAAAATTTAATATATTCTTTTTTATATAATTTTAAATTGAAATCATAATTTAAAGTATTTGTACTAGAGTTAATAATTTCATCTAAAACACATTTGGTAGGATATTTATTTGAAATAATTATTATTTTTCCTAAACATTCTTTTAATGTAGCATTTGATAAAGGAAAATCTCCATTTCTTCCACTAAAACTATATTTTTTATCAATTAAATATTTTGAAAAATATTTCATTAATAATTCATATATTCGAATATATAAGTATTTATTATCATCAAAATTAAAATTTAATATTAAAAATAATGGATAACTAATATCATTACATGTAGATAACCATGCATATTTATTAATAACTCCTAAACAATCTGAGAAATCAAGTTCTTTTGCACCTTTTTTCATATTTTCTTTTTTACATCTTACCACTGGTTCGGCATCAATATCATTTGGATCACTACTATTTGAATAAATATCAAGATGAATAATTCGTGCTTTATAATTTGTTAAGGCTATTTTAATTGCATTTAAATCAGGGGTTCCATTTAATGGAGAATCAGCTAAATATGTATAATATGATCCAGGATAATAAAAATCAGCTAATATAAGATCTTGATAATTACCAGTAACTGGATTTAAAAATGCAACTGGAATATTTCCTTTAAGTTTTAAATAATTGCTACCATGATTTTCTATTATATTATTAATTTGATTAAATTTATCTGAACATAAATTATCAAAATTATCTCCAATTGAATTTAATGAAGGATCACAATTTGGAGTAATAATTGAATAAGTATGTTCTTTTAAGTTATAAAATATAGATTTCATGCTAAAATAAGAAAGAATAATATATCCAATTAAAAATACTAATATAACAACAACAGAAATTATAAATTCTTCATTTAATAAATTTAATTTTGTAATTTTTTTATCTGACTCACATGGAAAATATTTTGCATAATCTGATGAATTTTTAAATAAGTTAAATATAAAAAATGATATAAATAAAATATAAAATATTATAGATACTACATAAAAAACTGTATTTAATACATTAGAATTTGATATAAATGAAATTTTATCATAAAAGCAAATAATATTAATAAATGATATAATACTAATAACAAAAATAATAAAAACAAGTATAAATATTTTATTTGTAATTACATCTGCTATTTTACCCCATGTAGAAGTACTTTCTACTTTTTTTACAACATTTTTATTAAAAAAACAATCATATATTCCATATGCTAAAATAATAAATAATAATAGTGAATTAATACATATCATAACTATTTTAATTGTATTATTATTAAAAGAATCATTAATAGAATCTATTAAATCTTTATCAAATGTAAAAAATACTTGAGGAATAACAATTGAATAATACATAAAAAAATAAATTGCAAAAAAAAGAGGGTAAATAATTATTTTAAATTTTTCAAGAAATGTTAAACATACTATTAAATATTTTAGTTTAAATTCATATAATACCTGTAAATAATTAGGACTCATTATTATATTATGAGATAATAAAAACTATTTTTTTTTTGAAAATTCAATATTTTTATATATATTTTCTATACTTTCTTTTTCAATAGTAATTTCTTTAAATTTATTATTTGAATCGCTAGTGTTTGAATCATTGGTATTTGAATCATTTGCATTGGTGTTTGCATTATCGACTTTAGAATAGATATTTTTTAAAGAGTTACTATCAGTATTTGTATTTATTTTATGTTTTTTTTCTATTTTTTTAGGTATTAAATTTAGAAATATTTCTAGTTGTTTATTTTTCTTCTCTTCTTTTTCATCAATTATATCTTTTTTTGTTTTATTTTTATAAACTAGTTCTTGGGGTACTAGTACAAAATCATTTTCTTCTATACTACAATATGGTTGCATGAAGTCTTTATATTCTGGATGTTTTGTATATTCAATTATATTAATATCTTCATTTAAAATTTCAGTATTCTTAATCTTTTTAGGAACAGTTAATTTTTTTTCCTGATTTAATAATTCATTATAATACTTTTTTCTTATTATCTTTTTCTCATCTTCTGAAAGTTTTACTTCAATATTTTTAATTATATTATAATACATACTATTAATATTTGCATTTGTTTGTATTATTAAATATTCAGTTTGATATAATGGAATACTCCAATTTAATTTTTTTCGAATAACATAAAAAGCAATAAAAATATAATATTTTCGACTATTTATTTTTGATACCTTAAAATTTTTTTTATATAAAGAATGTAGTTTATCTATTAAAATAAAGTTATTCTTTGAAATATTATTTTTAAAACTTAATATCATATTCCATATTATAAATACCCATAAATCATAATATGGATCAGATCCTAAGTCTTTATTACTGTAAACAATATTTTTTCCATTTAATTGATTAATAATACTCATATCTTTTTTAATAGAATCTTTCTTTAATTTTTCCTTTTTTTTATTATTTTCTATTTTTTCTAACCATAAATACCAATATATACAGTTTTCAAATGTTCCTTTTGATAAATTAGTAATAATTTCATTTAATGCAAATTTTGTATCATTTGGAGTTGTATTATAAACATAATCAGTTATACGATATAAGTTTTTAGATATAATTCTTTTTTTAATTTCACTTTGTTGAAATGATGTATGTGTAATAGATGGTAAACTTTTTTGAAGAAACAAATTATTTTTCTTTGTAATAGCTGAAATAGCAGTTAGTTCACAATATAAATTTCTTATTTCCTGTTCATTTCTAGTGAAAATTTCATGTTTTTTATTATATTTTTCAATAATCCTATTATATTCTTTTTCTCTTTTAAGCAAGTATATTAAAAATTTAGGATGGTTAATATGTATATATTTCATATATATCATATGTAAACAATTCCATATAACTTGATTTAATCCGGTACTATGTAATTCTGTACACCATCGGATTGCATCTTCTAATTTATTATTAATCATTGCATTTTGATAAGCAGCTACAACATCTGTTCTTTTATATCCACATATAGTAATTCCTTTGAAATCATTTGGATTTCGAGTGTCATGAATAACATATTGTTCTGGTATTTTTATTGTATCCATACCTATTATTATAATATTTTTATTGAAAGATGCCGAATAAAAATTGATAATATATTTCACAAAGAAGTAAATTAATATAATATTTTTTAAGTTAAATCATTTAAATGGAACAATTAGACTCTGTTTTAGATGAATGCAATGAAATATTGTTAGAATCTTGTCTACAAAATAGAAAATCATACTTCTATCTAAATGGACTTAAGATAAATGATATTGATGATGAATCAATTCTTTTATTCATTGAAAAGAATGGAAAATATATAAAAAAAATATATATTCAAAATAATTGTAGTATAATTAATGACGCAAGTCTTAATTTTATTGTTGATTCTTGTGAGAATTTAGAAGAATTCTATTATGATATAAACTTTAAATCATATATTGGATCTGGATTAACAGATAAAGGATTGTTATCTTTTTGTAATAGTAAATTAAAAAAGTTAATTATTTATTGTATTAAAAGAAATGAAAGTAGGTTAGAAATTACTCCTTATGCAGTAGATGCTTTATTAAAATATTGTTCTTCAATAAAAAAAATAGAAATAATTATTAATCATATAGATAATGGTAAAATAAGAGATATTTATTACTCTGTAAATAGTGGAATAAAAAATCCTTTATAGCTTGTTTTATTATTCTTTATACTCACTTATATAATTCTTTATAAAATATATGTCAAAATTGTATTGATTGCCCATTATTTTAATTATATTATCTGTTAATTCAGATTTATCTTTTATATTTAATATTTTATAGATTTTTTGGGGATAAATTTCAAATAATTTATGAATAATTTCGAACCATGCTTTTTTATTAAAATTAAAGAATATAATATTCTTTTTAAATTTAATCTCTTTATAGACTTTACTTCTACTTGCTTTCCATTTTAGGTGTAAATTATTATTTATTAATTCAATAATATCTTCTGTTTTAAGTCCTCTTGCATTTAATTTAATTTTAAATTCTTTTTCTAACTCTTCTATATATTTTTTACTAGGAATATATTTGTATCCATTTTTAATAACTTCATACATTTCATTATGCCAAAATTGTTTTGTGGTATGCATATTTTCTGGTGTAATTTTTTTAGGATATTTAGAAGAATCCATTACGATTGGAACTAATAAACTTAAAACTTGATTTAAATAAGTAGTTGGAAAATGATCTAAAATTCTAAATTCAATTCCTATTCTTTCATTTTCTAGTTTATTATTATATTCTTTTTGATCATATATTCTTTCATACAATATTTGTTTTGTTTTATTATTATAATATACTTCTACTAATTTATTATCTTTCATTAAATATTTTCGAGTCCATTTTTTGTCAAGAGGATAAAATAAATCAGACATATCTTTTGTACGAATATCTGCTCCTAATGAATAAAATTTATTAGTATTGCGATTAGTAAAGTTGCTATTAGTTTGTTTAGAAGGTGTAACAAACATTTTAGAACGAATACTTGTTTTATCAAATATCTTTGAAATATAATTATATATCTTAGTATTTTTGGATTCAATATTTCCAATATCTATTTTTTGATAAAGATTACTAGTAATATCACGATTTTGTAATTTATTATAATTAATAATTAAATCGCCTTTTAAATTATATACTTCGTCATAATAGTATTTTTTTACAAAAAATTTATTATTTTTAATAATATCATCTTCAGATAAATAGTAATAAATAATATCATGCTTTTTACCACCTTGTATTAATGATATATCAGAAGTACCATAGTTACAATATTGGTTTATAAATTGTCTTAAACTAGATTTGGAATATTTACCCGAATTAATAACAGTATTATAAGATGGACTTGAATAATGAGATGAAAGAAGTGGTTCTAATAGTTGTAACTTATTTGAAAGTGTTGCATGTATTTCTAAAAACTTTTTATTAGAAACTTTATTATTATAAGGTGCTGTTAACCAAATATGATATGAACCAGTATAATCTTCATTATTATTATTTCTATAACGAAGCTGTATAAAATCATATATAATAATATTTTTATCAATTGATCCAATATTATGGTACATTAATTCTCCATATATTTGTGTTATCTTATCAATGACTGGAATATTGTTAATAACCCAAAAAAAAGTTTTTTCTAGTTGAATTAAATCATCTAAAATAAGTTCATAACTTTTATTTTTGTATTCAACTGTTTTAAATTCAATAGCTTCTGTTGTGTTTGAATAATCATATTCTGGAAGTCTATTTTTATATAATACAAATAAATTCTTATAAAATGAATAATCATTTATTAGTAACATTTTGTTTATGCTGTCAAATTTAAATATTTCTTTAAAAACTAATATATGATTATTAATTTTATTAATAAAATCATCATGATTTAATTTTTTATATTCATTTGAATCATTTGTATAAATAATTATTTTAGGTAGATCTAAATAAGTAATAGTTTTATCAATAGTTGGGGTTATTTCAGTAATGCACTCAATATCTATAATATTCACTTTATTAACTAATTTTTTAATATAATCATATGCTAAATATTCTGTTTTATTTGTATATAATTTTTGTAATTCTTCTTCTAAATATATTTTTACTGATTCTTTATTAGGTTCATTTTTTAAAACTTCATTCATTTTAGATAATACTTCTAATCCAATATCTAATTTTTCATTTTCAATATGAAATCTAAAAAATAAAAGGGGAGCATGATATAATGTATAAAAAAATAAATAAAAATTAAAATATTCAATACTTAACTGTAATTTTTTTTCATTACCATAAAGGTTAAAATATCTTTTATTATGAAGTGGAAATGGTGTTTTTTTTTTAGCCATTGTAAATAACTCTAGTTTTGGACGTAAATATTCATAATAATCTCTTTCTTCAGGAGTTTTCATATATTTATTTGACTTTTCCATAATAATAATTTCATATAAATAGAAATAATACAAAAGAGTCATTGAATCAGCAAAAATATATTTATTTTGATCCTTATTATCAAAATTTTTTTTATAAATATCTGATAGTTCATTAACTGGATGTTTAAAACGAATTCTCATTTCATGTTCTATTCCTAATCCCCATGTTATTTTAGTTCGTTTTGCATTTGTATTTTTATTTGTATTTTTATATGTATCTATATTCATATATACTTAATTTCTATACAGATAAATATTTTTGAAAATTTAGGATTTTATATTATATTAATTACATTAGTTACAGATTCTAAAGCACCTTCTATCCAACCCTGTGTTTCAGAATAATTTTCTCCACATATATACAAATCCATATCTTTAATTGGTTTTATTATTTTTTTTGATATAATTTCACTATTTTTATTTTTTTTCCAAAATCCAATTGCACATTTCCAATAAGATAATTTTGTAAAAATAGGTTTTGGAATTTCAATATCTAATGTTTTTTTGGTATTTTCTTTTAACTTATCATTTACTTCTAAAATTCCACGAGTTTTATATAATTTTTGCCAATAATCTGCAAATTTGCTATCTGAATATGAAATCATAATTAAACCAGATTCTTTATCAATAGGAATAATATAACGAGATTTATTATTAGTTGTTAATTTATATATATTATTAAACCATACTGTATTATTATCAGACTTAGGAAAAATAGAATAAATTCTACATAATGATTTATAATTAATGCTATTTAACATTTTTTGAATGCTTTTTTGTTTTAATATATTAAATACTAATAAATCAGGTTTTGGAATAGCTAATACTACTTTGCGGGCTTTGAGTTTTTTTTGTAAACATTTTGTTGTTATATAAAATTTATCTATATATTTGATATCAGTAACATTTGTATTTAATTTTATTTTTCCACCCAATTCTATAATTTTTTCTTTTAGACGCGAAATAATTTGATCCATTCCTCCTATTAAACTAAAAAATTTATTTTTAGGATTCATTCCATTTTCAAATAAATGTATTGCATTCCATGAATTCATTTTAATTAATTGTGCATAATAACCAAAAGAATCTAATATAAATTTTATTTCTGATTGACTTAATATTTTTTTAGAAAGTTCAATAAAAGTCAACTTTTGTAATTCTTCTTGTGTCATTTTTTTTGAAAAATCAATTACTTTATTGATATAAATAAAAGGAGATTTATGTATAAATTTTTGATCATATTTACCAGATGGATAAAACTTAATTTTTGCATTTATATTTATAATTTTATCTGATAATCCCAATTCATCTATTAGTTTAAGTAATTTTACATGTTTCGTATTAAATCGACCGGCTCCTTCTTCCCAACTATATTGAATATTATTTTTAGATGTACGATATGTTTTTATTCTACCGCCTAAATAATTATTCTTTTCAAGAATAAGTATCTTTAATTTTTTTGTATTATTGTTATTATTTTGTAATAATTTATAGGCAGAATATAAACTTGATATTCCACCCCCGATAATAATTATATCATAAATCATATTCTAATATAATATAATAAATACATTAAAATTATTTTGTTGTATAAAATTATATGGAATTAAATAAAAAAAATAATTCTGGACATATAAATTTTATTTCTTTTTTTTTATCTGCTTTATCAAGATTGGCATATGTAAAATCTGAAAAAGTATTTAATAAATATACACGAATTATTAAAAATATATCACCTGAATTATTATTAGATATTGGTAATTTAAAAGACGAAACAAAAATATTTAATGATATTGAAGTTTATAAAAATGTTGATAAGAATTTATTTTATGAATATGAAGGAATTAAATATATTAATTTTTTAAAATTAAAATTACCAAAGAAAATAAATGAAATTATTAAAAAAGATGATTTACTAAATGTAACAGATAGCAATGTTAAAATAATAAATTTAAATAGCTCTAATAGCTTACATATTTGTATTATTGCAGATAAAAGAATGCGTTCTATTTTTATTTTATTTAGAGGAACAAGTGATTCTAAAGCAATGACAAGTTGGTTGAAACCGAGTACATTTTCTCCAGTTAAAACATGTAAAGATAGTAATAATGGATTCTTACCTGGAATTTTTAAATTAAGTGCTGAATTATTGCATACTATTTATTATTCAGTTTGTTATTTAAGTAATGACTTTTTGAATGATGGAAATAAAAATAAAATAAAAATATTTACAACTGGTCACTCTTTAGGAGGAGGACTTGCTACTATATTTTCTTATTTATGGATTGGGATTCGTAAAAAAAATATAGATAAAATTGCAACTAAATTAAGTAATAGAATTATTTGTGTTAGTTTTGGATCACCTAAAGTAATTAATAAAAAATTAGCAAGTGAAGGATATTTAGAATTATTAAATAAAAAAATGATTTTATATAAAAGAGTTGTTTCAGTTGGTGATTTTTTTACAAATAATCCATTATTATTTTATAAACATCCGGGAACAGTCGATTCTAATGGATTCAAAAATGTAATAGGTCGACAAAAATATGATATATACTGTTTAAATACATTAAGTTATGATAAAAAAGAATATTATATTGATTATACTAAAAGTTGCTTATGTGGTTTTAAAAATGATAGATCAGATCCAGTAAATAAAATTGGTATGGAACCGCATGGAAATTATGTTTATATTACTTATCATAATTTATTTAAAGGTAAGTTTAAAGATATGAGAGATATACAAAAAAGTGAGTATGAAGATACTATATTAAGAATTATGATATCTTATTCTGAAAAAAGATGTGTAAATAAAGTTGGATATTTATTTTTAAATGATATTCGAAATGGAATACCACGCGAATATTATAAACCGAAAAGAAGTATTTCTTATTTTAAAGTAGTTTATAAAGAAGATTTATGTATGAATCAAAAGTTATTTAAATTTATATTAGGAAAAATGAAAGATTTAAAAGTAATAAAAAAAGAAACAGAGGATAATATATTGAAAAAAAAGATTGAAAAAGAGAATTCATATATTAGTAGAGGGCGCCCAGTAATTGATATAACTCCTATATTATATCCTAATAAAAAAGTTATTATTAGTGATAAACTATGGGAAAAGAATAAGAATATTAATTTTATTTGTTTGACAAACTTAATTAGGTGAATATCTCTTAATTTCATTTTTTATACTGATTTTTAGATGAGATTTTATAGATATTTCTTCTTAGCAGCCTACCTTTCATTATATAGTGAATAAAAAAGTGAATAAAAAATTATATAAAAATAAAATTTTAATATAATTTAGTATAAAATGAAGGAAACTCTATATGAAGATTTAGAACCTGGGAAAACATATTATATAGAATGTTTAACAGAAGATGAAAATAAAAATTATATTCGAAATATGAGTGTTGAAAAATTAATAGCAACTTTTGTAAAACACGAAGAAATTGAATATAGTAATGGTTTCAAATTTGCATTTTTTAAAGAATTTCGTAGTATTAGAGAAGATGTAAAAAAAGGATATGATGTTAGATTAGGATTATTATGGAAATTTTATGAAGTTCTAAAACATAAAATTCAAAATAATATGGAAGAGCGAGGATGTAATTTAATATTGCGGAATATTATTGGAGATCCACACTTTTTATATTAATCTCTTCTATCTTATTATTTTCTTTTTTTTTAATAATAATAAGTTTTTTCATATCATTTATTTCTTCAGATTGATTTTTTATAATAACGGATGTTAAAGCTTTAATTGCAGAATTTTTTGTTTTATCTTTTATTTCATTTAATAATAATAATTCTGAAGAATGTTTTTCAATTAAATTGCGTAAAAAATTATTATCATTTATACCAATTTGTTTTTTATACAAAAGGACTAAAATTAGGATAAAACAAATACAAACAGAATAATATGTAGTACTAATTGTAAAGTTATAAATATCGTGAATAATAATTTGTAATAATACTATAAAAAATGCCATGATTAAAGAAATATATATTTTACCTAAACTATGATTTACATCTTGTAATTTATAGGTTGTAATATAACTTATAATAAAATATTGAGTTAAAAAGGATCCAATAAACATAATTGAAATAGAATAAAGAAGATTCATTATTATAAACAAATATTTTTTAATTTATGAAAATTAAAAATATTTATTAATATTAGATGAATAAAAAAAAAGATTCAATAAAAGATAATAAAAAAGATATAAAAAAGGATAAAAAAAAAGATAAAAAA
>Ga0114959_10003418_pt1 | contig 12472 bp, 10 predicted proteins | sample C_130625_EF_Meta_FD_87317 | JGI IMG/M metagenome (GOLD analysis project Ga0114959, IMG submission 87317) | Freshwater microbial communities from Lake Croche, Canada to study carbon cycling - C_130625_EF_MetaG | ecosystem: Environmental > Aquatic > Freshwater > Lake | place: Lake Croche, Canada...
ATAACTCCTCATGTTGTGTGTGTGAATGTAATCGCCCTTTTTGATGGCAGCTGATGCAAGTCCGACTTTGATGCCGTACTTAATAATTGCGTCACCCTCAGCAAGGTCTGTGAGTGCAAATTTATGTCCAAGCGGAAGCGCGTGATTTAACACCGCAGTGCTCTCTGTTCCCTCTTTCACGGAACGACCGTGAATTGTTCCTGGTTGCAGATCTGTCATTGCAACAGCGACATTGTCGCCGTCATGATGAAGCAGAAACTGCGGTGGAGTTATTGCCATGTCTACACACGCCTCTCTTCGCTTAATTGGGTGGTGGTCTGACCTCTTGTTGGAGTCTAGGTTAGGCGAGCGTGTTTCGTCTACCCGCCTGCCCAAACTTCTTGCAGTGGTCTAACCTGTTGCCATGAATGCAGAGCTTCGGTACGGGATTATCGGCGCGGGCAGCATGGGCCGCGAGCACATTGAGAACATCAAGGTCATGGGCGGAGCGGTGGTTACCGCGCTGAGCGACCCACATATTCCATCCCAAGAAGCAGCCCTTGCCCTGGCACCGGGCGCGAAGGTATTTAGCGATCACCGAGCACTACTAGATTCAGGGTTAGTCGATGCGGTCATTATTGCAACCCCCAATGACACGCATGCTGCGGTTCTAAAGGATGCACTTGCAACTGATTTGGCAGTCTTTGTTGAAAAACCGTTAGCAACAACTATTGAAGATTTGAAATCAATTCTTTCGTGGGATGAAAAACGTAGCGCGATGACCTGGATGGGTCTTGAATATCGATTCATGCCTCCTGTGGCTGAAGCTATTGCTCGTGCCCAAGAAGGAGATGCCGGAAAAATTCATCAGGTATCAATTCGCGAACATCGTGAACCTTTTTATCCAAAGGTTGATAACTGGAATCGCTTCACAGATCGCACCGGTGGAACTTTGGTTGAAAAATGTTGTCACTACTTCAACTTGATGGACATTGTTATTGGTGAACAACCAATTCGTGTCTTTGCATCAGGTGGGCAAGGTGTTAACCACCTTGATGAAAAATATGATGGCAAGCAAGCAAACATGCTTGATAACGCATATGTAGTTTTGGAATACGCAAACGGTGCTCGTGGAATGTTAGATCTGTGCATGTTTGGCGAAGGTTCATTTGATAAAGAGATTCTGACAATTGTTGGAGATGAGGGAAAGATTGAATCTTTCTTGCCATCACAAGTTGTGCGAGCATCCCGACGTGATTCAATTGGAAAGCTCTCTGGTTGGTCTCGTGGTGCAAGCCGTTCCCGTGGAAATGAACAGAAAATAGTTCATAACTACGACGTTAAATACATGGGTCACCATTACGGTGCTTCATATATTGAGCACACAAGATTCCGTGATGCACTATTAAATTCAACAGGTCCAGAAGTTACATTGAAAGATGGAGTAACTAGTGTGGTTACCGGCCTTGCTGCTCATAGGAGTATTTATGAAGGTCGAGTAGTTGAAATTAAAGAGCTCTGGGGCTAACGCTCTACTCGAGCGCTTCCGCCACGAGCAAGTTTTTCCACCTCTGCCAATGAAGCCATTGTGGTGTCTCCAGGCGTAGTCATTGCTAAAGCCCCATGAGCTACACCAAGTTCTAGTGACTCTTGCAGAGTGCGACCATCTAGAAGACCGAAGATCAATCCGGAAGCAAAACTATCTCCACTGCCAACTCGATCAAGTACTTCTGCCTTTTCATACAGTTTGGATTGCAATAAACCTGTCTCCTTAGACCAGGCAATCGCACTCCAATCATTAATCGAAGCGCTGTGAACTTTGCGAAGGGTTGTTCCAATTACTTCAAGGTTCGGATACGTCTTAACAACTTCTTGAACCATGGTGCCAAAAGCACTGTGATCTATTTCTGTGAAGTTAGATGATAAACCTTCAACTTTAAATCCTAGAGACTCGGTGAAGTCCTCTTCATTTCCAATCATCACATCAACAAATGGAGCAAGATTGTGATTTACTTCTTGCGCTTTTGCCTGACCACCGATTGCGCTCCAAAGACTTGGTCGATAATTCAAATCATATGAAATCTTTGTTCCATACTTCTTCGCACTTTTCATTGCCGCTTCAATCACACCTGGTGTTGTCTCTGATAAACCAGCATAGATTCCTCCTGTGTGGAACCAGCGCACACCTTGAGAAAAAATAGCGTCCCAATCAACAGATGTTGCTGTTAGTTGAGATGCAGCGGTATTTCCACGGTCTGAAATTCCCACAGCTCCACGCAAGCCAAATCCTCTTTCGGTGAAATTCAAACCATTTCGAGTTGTACGACCAATGCCATCATATTTTTTCCACTGAATAAATCGTGTGTCTACGCCACCCTGAAAGATTAAGTCCTCAACTAAACGACCAATATCGTTTTCAGCAAAGGCGGTAACAACAGCGGTTCGCACACCAAAACATCGACGCAATCCTCTGGCAACGTTGTATTCACCGCCGCCTTCCCAAGCATCAAAGGTGCGAGTGCTCTTTATGCGCCCTTGGCCTGGGTCTAGACGCAGCATGACTTCACCAAGTGAGATTTGATCAAATGTGCAGTCACTCTGTGGCTTTAGATTCACTTAGCGCAGACCTCTACAGCTTCTTTTGTAAGAGAAATAATTGACTCAAAGTCTCCATCATCAATGAGCTTTGATGCAACCATCCATGATCCGCCAACTGCTACTACGGGGGCTAATGCTAAATATTCCTTTGCATTACTCGCGCTTATTCCACCAGTGGGCATAAAGGAAATTCCGGGAAATGGGGCGGTCATTGCTTTAATTGCACTGACTCCGCCAAGAGTTTCAGCAGGAAAGAATTTCAGAGTTGAGATGCCTTCATTGATTGCCTGAAGTATTTCGGTAGGAGTTGCAACACCAGGAAAATATGGAATTCCAATTCTTGTGGCTTCAACAGCAACCGAAAGTGAAAACCCTGCAGATACTGCAAACTTTGCACCAGCATCATATGCACGCTTTAAATCTTCACTATTGCGCAAGGAACCAGCACCGACAAGTAATTCTTTGTTGTTTGCTGCAATTTTTATCGCATCAATACTTGCAGGGGTGCGTAAAGTAATTTCAGCTATAGGCAACCCGCCTGCAACTAACGCTGATGCTAAATCTGCTGCTTTTGAAGAATCATTGATAGCCACAACTGGCACTATTCTTATCTCATTTATTAGTTGAATCATCGTCCCATCCAACCGCCATCAACGGTTAGAACTTCACCATTTATATAACGAGCAGCCGGTGATGCTAAAAAGACCGCAACCGATGCAATGTCATCAGGATTGCCCCAGCGCCCAATTGGAATTCGAGCCAAAATGGAAGCGTTTCTGTCAGTATCTGCACGCAACGCCGCTGTGTTATCTGTTGAAATATATCCGGGAGCAATTGCATTTACTGTTACCCCGCGACTACCCCACTCGTTCGCAAGTGCTTTTGTAACCCCAGCAACTCCATGCTTACTCGCGGTATAGGCAGGAACGTTGATTCCACCTTGGAAAGAAAGCAATGAAGCAATATTTATAATCGTGCCGGAACCTTTAGCAATCATCGCTCTTCCGCAAGCCTGAGATATTTGAAAAACTGAATTTAAATTTGTATCGATGATTCGATTCCAGTCTTGCATTTCCGTTTCTGCAGCCGGAGCTCTTGAAATAGAGCCAGCGTTATTTATTAATATGTCTACGTTTAATTCGGAAATTCCTGCAAATGCTTCTTTTATGGCTTCAGGAGAAGAAACATCACATAGAACTAATTCGACTCTTCGGCCCATATTTACAATTGATGACTTGGTTTCTTCAAGTGATTCTGTTGTACGTCCGACCAGAACAATGTCGGCACCTGCATGTGCTAACGCTTGAGCTATGGCTGCGCCTATACCTTTGCCTGAACCTGTAACAAGTGCTTTCTTCCCGATCAGGGAGAACTGAGATTCAAGCCAGCTTGTCATTACTTAAGATTCTTTGTTTGAACGAGATTGAAATCTGTATATGTGATGTTCTCGCCTGCCGTAGACCAAACAAATTTATAATTAGTTGTTCCCGCTCCGGTATGGATTGACCACGCGGGACTAATCACAGCTTCCTTGTTGCTAAGAACAAAGTTGCGAGATTGATCTGGCTTACCGAACAGGTGAATAACTTTTTCGTTTTCGTCTAAGTCAAAGTAAAGATAAGCCTCAGTGCGGCGTTCATGCACATGGCATGGCATCGTGTTCCAAACACTTCCTTCATGAATCGTAGTAATTCCCATTGCCATGGATGATGATGGGACCCCTTGATCATGAATGTATTTGCGCAAAGTTCGCTCGCTTGCAAACTTCTTATCACCAATAACAACTGAGTCTGCATCGGCCTTTTTAATCAAAGTTGTTGGGTGATCTGCATGGCACACGCTAGAAGTGAAGTAAATTTCCGCTGAGCCTTCGAGTGAAATATCCCGAGAACCCCTACCAATATAAATAATGTCTTCAGCTTGCATTGTGTGGCTAACTCCATCAATTGCAACAGTGACATTTCCTGATAAGCAGACCAAACCCAATTCGCGCCGTTCTAATAAATACACAGCACTTAATTCGGCAGGCACATCCAAGGAAACTTTTGAACTCTGTAAAGAAATACCACCGATTAAAATGCGATCATGATGTGACTGCACGTATGTAACGACATTTTTTTGAAAAAGATTAGTAATGACTAATTTCCCGCGCAGGTAATCCGCATCTTTGCTTTGGACATCCTCGGGTGTGATTGGGGCTCGTAATTCCATGCCTAAAGTCTAAAGCACCTAACTTGCATAAAGAAATGTTATAAATCGTTCCATATAACGAAAATGTGACCGATTCTCGCTTGCTAATAATGGCTACACATAATTGAATACTACCAAAGGCGGCTAACGTATCTGTTGGCCGCTTCCCTCTAAGAAAGGTACTAACAATCAATGAAGATTCAAAAACTTCGTTCTAAGTTGGCGATCGGACTTTCTCTTGTGCTAACAGCTGGTCTTGTTGCAACAGGCCTGCCAGCAGCTCATGCAGATACTGTCGGATTGCAGCCAACTGCAGCACAGCTAGCAGCGTGGAAGGGTAAGGAAATCACTTACTACTTCTACAACGACAGCCAGGCAGAACTTGATACAACTAAGTCACAGATTGCTGATTTCGAAAAGCTAACTGGTGCAAAAGTAAAGCTTGATGTAATCCCTTACACAAGCTTGGATACACAGCTTCAAGCTCGTTTGGCTGCAGGAAATGCACCAGATGTTGCTCGTCTAAATAACCCTGGTTATTACATCAAGGATTCACTAGATCTAGAGCAGTACTTCTCTCGCAAGTACCCTGCTGAGTTCTTGAAGGGATCGACACTTCAGGTTACTGATCCAGTTACTAAGAAGTTGATTGGTGTTCCTTACGATCTTTCAATGAATGGTCCTATCATCAACGTAGACCAATTCAAGAAGGCTGGAGTTGCAATTCCTACTTCATGGAACTGGGAAACACTTATTGCTGCAGCCAGAAAAGTTCAAAAGGCAAATGGAACTGAGTATGCATTTGCTATGGACAAGTCAGGTCACCGTTTCTCAACAGTAATGAGCCAATTCGGTGCATTCATGGTGAACAGCAGCCAGAAGAACGTTCTTCCATCATCAAAGGCACGTGCTGAGAAAGCTCTAAAGCTCATCACTGACCTTTATAAGTCAGATGAAGCTCCACGCGATCTCTGGATCGGTTCTGGAACAAAGTACGCATCACCAATTGCTGTTTTCATTGGCCAGCAAGTTCCTGTTTTCTTCTCAGGTAACTTCAACCTTGCGACACTTGTACGCGATGCGAAATTCAACTTCCAGGTAGTTCCAAATCCAAAGGAGCTCAATGGTGGCGGATGGCCAGGCGGAAAATTCTTGGTTGCTTTCAAGGCAAGCAAAACTCCTGACCTAGCAGCATATTTCTTGCACTATTTAGCTGATGCAGCGCAAATGACTGAAATGGATAAGAACTGCTTCTGGTTGCCAACACGTAATGATGTTGTCGCAAAGGGAGTTGCATACCCATCTCGTCAAGCTGATATGGGTATCTACTTAGCAGATACAGCTGCGACTCCAGCTGCAGCGTATGGAATTCAGTCTGTTCCTACACTTACTGCAAATATCTATAACAAGCTACGTGACTTGATGACAGAAATCATGGCAGGCAAGATCACAGCCAAGCAGGCAATTGAAACTCAAATTGCTTGGATTGATACTCAACTAGCAACTCTCAAGAAGTAAATAGGTATAAATTACTTCTTGTGATTAGTTCAAGTAATACGGTTAACCGCCGGCGCTCAGTTATTAACTGGCGCCGGCGGTTAATGCCGTACCTGTTTGTTGCGCCAAATATGTTTATCTTCATAACATTCATTGTCTGGCCAGCTATTCGAGGATTTCAGATTTCATTTTTTGACAGCATTGATGGTCGTACTTTTACTCCAGTCGGTATAGGAAATTACCGTACGATCTTTGGCGATCCAACAGTTGCATCCGTCGCTAGGAACACCGCTACCTACGTCATTTTCTATGTGCTGATCTCAACCTTCTTAGCAACGGCTTTAGCTTTGGTCGTTAATGAACAAAAATTTGCAAAAGGTTTTTTTAGGGCAATTATTTTCTTACCGGTGATGCTTTCACCAATTGTCGTGGGCCTGATTTGGAATGATGTTCTAGACCGAAAAGTCGGTCCTCTAAATTCGCTGCTCCAAGCTTTAGGTGGTGGAAGCCCAGGTTGGTTAGTCGAGCCAAAACTTGGAATGATCGCGGTTATTTTTGTCGGAGTGTGGGTTCACATAGGTTTTTATTCAATTATTTTACTTGCAGGACTTCAGGGAATCGATAGAAGTTTGTTAGAAGCGGCAACTATGGATGGCGCAACTCGTGCCCAGATTATTCGCACAATTATTCTTCCATTGTTAAAGCCAACGACTTTGGTAATTATCATTCTTTCCACAATTCATGGTTTCCAGTCTTTTGATTTTATCTATTCATTAACCGGTGGTGGACCCCTAGGTGCAACCACTTTAATTGTTCAATATATTTATGACCGCGCGTTTCAGTCTCCAATTCAATATGGATTAGGAAGCGCCGCCGGCGTAATTCTCTTTATGATTATCTTTGCATTTACAGCGCTCAATTTCCTACTTGGAAAGAGACGTGAGGCAATATGAGCAAACTTCAAGAGCGGGCTACAGCTAACAAGTGGAGCTCAATGAGTGGCAAAAAGCCACCATCTGTGGGAGATATCATTCGAACAACTTTTTTGATTGTTGTGTCCTTAATCATTTTGGCACCTGTGCTTTGGTTTGTGCTTTCTTCATTTAAAGATGTAACAGACCTAAGCTCAAGACCACCAAAGATTTTGCCGACGCATTGGGCTTTTTCGAATTACACAGAAGCTTTCAAGATGTACAACTACAAGCGCTACTTCACAAATAGCGTAATCGTAACTTCTATCGCTACCGTATTAACTTTGACGATCAACTCTATGGCCGCTTACGCATTTGCAAAGTACAACTTCAGAGGGCGCGATGGACTTTTCGTCATGACCCTTGCAATGATCATGATTCCGCTGCAGGTAATTTTAATTCCAATTTATTTGGTTGTTGCAAATTTAGGGTTAGTTAATACTTATTGGGGAATGATTATTCCAGCTGCGGCTACCCCAACTGGTGTGTTCATTATTCGCCAATATATGTTGACTATTCCCGATGAGCTGATTGAAGCGGCAAGAATTGATGGCGCGGGCGAGTTTAGAATTTTTGCAAGAATCGTGTTGCCATTATGCCGTCCTGCTTTGGCTGTTGTTGCAATCTTCTCCATTTTGTGGCGTTGGAATGACTTCCTTTGGCCGTTATTGATTGCACAGAAAGAAGAGCTCTACACGCTCCCAGTGGCCCTTGCCTTGCTCAATGGTCAGCTCGTCGTCCCATACAACATTGTTTTGGCCATGTCAGTAATGTCAATTATTCCAGTCTTATTTATGTTTGTATTCATGCAGCGTCAAATTGTTCAAGGAATCGCTCAGACTGGCATTAAGTAGTTAGCTAGTCTTGGGGAAACCTTCATAGCCGAAAGAGGTAAAAAAATTCCACGCTTCACAGACAATTTCGACCGCACGATCCATTTGTTGGACAAGAATGGTTTTATTCGTGATTGGCTAATAACTAAAGCGTGGATTTCGCCAGCAGAAGATTTAGGAAAACTGCTAAAAGATTCTGGAGATCCTTTCGGTAAAGATGGGCGCTGGGTTCTAACAAATGGTCCTGATATCGCACCGCTCAAGGCAAAACTTTTTAAGAACCGTCCTTTTATTGTTGATCAATCCATGCCACGAGTTATTGAAGGTGGCGAAGTGTCGTGGAAAGCACCTGGCACGGGTGAAGTAAACACAGATACCTGGACAAGAATTCACACCGGTCATGATGGATACGCAGACTGGAGTCATTTCTCTTACACTCCTGAATACCGACATTCTCTAATGGCAGCACAAATTGAAGTAGATCAACCCGAGTGGCGAAACATTGTTGTGGAAAGCCAAGGTCCGGTTCAGGTTTGGTTAAATGGTGAGCTGGTATTGAGCACCGAACTCTTTGGTTATATGCAACCTCTTTCACATGTCGTTAATACTCTTCTGCCTTCTGGCATAAGCACTTTGATTATTTCGCAATGGCAAATTTCACTTCGCGAAGTACGTCATGCGATCCGTGTGAAAATTGAAGGCTTACCTGTTCGTATCGTGATTCCTTCACCGGGTGCCGATGAATATGCATCTGAAATTGCCGAAAGAGAGCTTGAAAATATAGCTATCGAACGCTGGGCACGAACAACAGATTCTGTTGAATTCCATGGCTCCCCTGGGCTTAGAGTTCGCGTTAAAGAGAGTAAATCACAAGGAGATGGCGTTCCTCTGGTCTTCAAGCAAGGCAAGGCCAAAGTTAAGGTCAGCGATATTCGAAGTGCAGCAAAGAAGGCTGAGAAGTTAAAAGCTGCCATCGATGGAGATGTCACCGCCACGATGCTAGACACCGGTGAGATTTTCTTAGAACTTAGACTTGATTCCCCAAGCACCCCAGTCTTTAGAACCTTTAGAACTGCATATGTTCCAGAACGTGTTCGCACAACAGTTCCAAAAACTTCACCCAAAGTGTGGCGATCAGAGGTTATTGACCATGTCGCAGATAGCTATGCATCCTCTGCCCGCGCACTTGCGCGATTGGATAAGAATCCCAAATACATTGTTACGGCAGAGGATCTAAAGCCAGCCTTGTCGATGATCTCCTCACGCGCTGACTGCGCTGACTTTGAGGCGGTTGGTCTTGTTCACGTGCTTCACAAGTTTCCAGAAAAGCAATGGGAAGCTGGTCTACGTGAAGAAGTAAAAACTACTTTGCTCAATTTCAAGTATTGGATTGAAGATCCAGGTTTAGATGCAATGTGTTACTTCACAGAAAATCATCAATTTGTTTGGCATACTGCAGAGCACTTAATTGGTGATCTTTTCTCTAAAGAGATTTTTGCAAATGCCAAGTTAACTGGATCAGCACACTCAGAACATGGCCGTGAAATGGCGCTTGAGTGGTTGAAGTTAAAACTTGAAGGTGGATTTAGCGAGTATGACTCAAATGCATACCTTGCGATTGACACTTTGGCCCTAGTTTCTTTGATTGAGTTCTCTCCTAATAAAGAGATTCGCCAATACTCAGAGGCACTACTTGATAAGTTAATGTTTTCTCTAGCCAGTAATTCATGGCGAGGCGTGCACGGGGCTGCCCATGGCCGTAGCTACACAACAACTTTGAGATCTTCACGTTTTGAAGAGACAGCACCAATTATGTGGGCGCTGTGGGGCATGGGAGCGCTGAATTTAGCTGTTTTGCCAGTAACCACTTTGATTACTTCACACAAGTACGTGCTTCCCCCAATGATCGTTAAGGTCGCACACTCACTTAGCAAGACTTGGCATGGACGCCAGGTATATCGTGGCAAGTATCGCTTCACCAGTGATTTGCTAGATCGCCCGTATGCATCAGATCTTCATGTGTGGCGCACAGCAGATGGAATGCTTTCATCTGTTCAAGATTACCGAGCAGGATTGCCTGGATTGCAAGAGCATGTTTGGGGAGCAACGCTTTCAACTGAAGTTCAAGTCTTTGCAAGTTATCCAGCAGCATTTAGTCATGCGACATCTGTGCGACCAAATGCATGGGCTGGTCACTTAGTACTGCCTCGTGTTCGCCAACACGAGAATGTAATCCTTGCAATTTATGCATTAAATGATCAGCTCTATCCAGATTTCACACACTTATGGTTCCCAACACCATGGATGGATGAATTTGTGCAAAAGGGATCTTGGTTAGTTGGCCGAGTTGGCAATGGATACATTGCAGTTGCAACACCAGGTGGATTTTCACCACTAAAAAGTGGTGACACCGCACATCAAGAGTGGCAGCCAAATGGTAATGGCGCTCTTTATGTTTCAGTACTTGGTGACAAGAAGAGTGACGGTGAGTTCAAGAACTTTGTTCGTAAACTAAATGAGCCAAATTTTGATGAGAAGAACCTTTCAATCTCGTGGAAGCATAAGCATCGCTTTGATCTCAATTGGGATGGCCCGTTCCACATAGATGGAATGAGCGAGCAGTTAGAAAACGGTTTACCAGAGGTTGCTCCAAGGCTGGATAATCCCGCTGTTGCACTTGAATCAAGTGATTCGATTCTGGATGCTGAGTTTGGAAAAGAAAAGCTACGCATTGATGTTGTTAATGGAAAGCGACTATATCCAAAGTCACAGGTGTAATCATGGCTGGTGAAGATGTAACATCCAGTTCACTTGAATCACCACCATTAATACCCCTTGCGCCAGCGCAAATAACTGCTGATTTTCTTCGTAAAACAGCGGATCGGGTCATTAATGCAACGTGGGATGCAGGGTTGCCTCAATGGTCATGGGGTGAAGGCGTTTATTTATTGTCAGAAGTCAGATACTTCGAAACAATTAAAGAACAAATTCCATCTCGATTGCTTAATTGGTATGCAGGCCGTGGCGCATTAACATCTGGCCACATCAACAATGTTGCACCAGGTGCAGCTGCTTCACGATTACATGCTCTCAAAGTATTGGATTCATCTGAAATCAACTCTGTTCTTGAGAAATGGGTGATGGATCCAAACTCTGCTACCCGCGCAGCAAATGGCGCAGTTGAACACTGGCCTGGCGGAGTGTGGGCTGACACCTGCTACATGATGGGAACATTTTTGTTAAACCACGGCGTTGGAACCAAAAACGCCCAGTATGTTGAATTCATCGGTGCGCAATTAGTTGCGCACATTCAATTACTTCAAAATCCAGACACAAAACTTTTCGCACATGGTTCTCATAAAGGTGAATCCTTATGGAACTACTGGGGTCGAGGCAATGCCTGGATGTCGCTGTCATGCGTTGAATTTCTAGATGCGTGTGAAGCACTTGAGATTAATCCTGAATCACTTCATACAATTAAGAACGCACTTCGTGATCAATTAACAGCCCTAATTCCATTGCAGCCTGAATACGGTATTTGGGATGTTTTGGTAGATCATCAAGTTGAAAACAAAGGCATATTGGAAACCTCTGCGACTGCTGGATTTGGTGCTGCCATGATTCGTGCCGAAAGACACCTTCCAGATATGAGGGCTGAACTTGATCAAGTAGGAAAGAGAGCAATTGCAGCAGCACTTACTTATATAAACGATGAGGGAGTTTTAACACGGACAAGTGCTGGAACAGTCTTACAACTGATTCCATTTGGTTACAGCGTTATTCGCAGTGATCGTTTGCAGCTGTGGGGACAAGGTTTAGCGTTAAATGCCATTGCCGCAATGCTTGAGCCTGATAAGAACTTTGTAGCCTTTAAAAACAACTAGTTCCAACTACTCCAAGGCTTGGCGTGAGTATCAACGATTTCGGCTAGCTGTTCTAAGCGAGGTATAGAAACCTCGCGAAGCGCTTTCGGAATATCTGGTGAGCCAACAATGTCTGCCCAGACCGCGCGCCCAGCAAGAAAACCACTTGCACCACCCAGTGCACACGCTTTAACAGCCTCGTTAAAGAATGGTTGCTTAACCCCATTTGAAAGAACTACCCAGGGTGAGCCAATTGCCTCTGAAATTCTTTCGGCATTCTTGGTTACTAAATTCAATTCGCCTTCACCGTGAAATGGAACCTCAGCCTTATAAAGATCTGGTTTCCATGCCGCCGCCTCACGGGCAGCGATGATCAACTCTTCTTCGCGATTAAAACCGCGGGAAGTATCAATAGGTGGCTTAACAATAATTTCAATAATCGATGGAAGTCCTGAGACCTGACACAACTTATTGAAATCTTCAACTAGCTTTGCGCGCACATCTGGTGATTCATCATTGCGCCACAAAACAAGAAACTTTA
>Ga0114959_10003421_pt1 | contig 12471 bp, 13 predicted proteins | sample C_130625_EF_Meta_FD_87317 | JGI IMG/M metagenome (GOLD analysis project Ga0114959, IMG submission 87317) | Freshwater microbial communities from Lake Croche, Canada to study carbon cycling - C_130625_EF_MetaG | ecosystem: Environmental > Aquatic > Freshwater > Lake | place: Lake Croche, Canada...
AATCATCGTCCGGTGATTGGTCTTTCTCTAACGCCTTTTCAAAATCTTTAAGGGTTTTCTCAGATTCGGTTTTCAAAATATCCCATTCTGGATTATTATCTGCGACTGCCTTTTTAAATTCACGAAGAACTTTACGTCGAACTTTATTCGCTTTTACCTCTTTCACATCCTGTGCCGATGATGCATAATCCTTCTCTAAAGCAAAAAGAAATGCATGAATAAAGCTATTACTGTCATCAATGACACCTACGCGTTTCCAAGATTCATCGAAAATAGTGTTTATATCGGGAGGAATAAGGCCTTTAATATCAGGTCTTAATGGACGCATCAGGCTACTCTATACTGACGTTTTATTTTTACGTTTTATGTTATTTGTTCAGTCGCATGAATTCAGTCACATCTTCATATTCATCTACACGCAATCCAGAAAAGGATATCCAGTTTTGAGTCAAGAGTGTAAGGTCTTGTAAGATTTCCTGGCTTCCGGCCATGATCCATGTTTTCACACGATCGATATCCTGTTCTTCATAGAATCGCCACATGAGGGTCATCGATTTTTCGAGGGGATGAGGCACGTAGTAACCAACATATTCCAGAATACTATTGTTGTGAATAAATCGACGATAAAACTCGGATTGAATGTAATTTCCCAGAGTATGTCCCTCGTTCTTGACCGACATTTCGAAATAGTTCGGACTTCCAGCCGTTTTAATATTGATGAGTTTTTTGTCTTCTTGGTCGGTCATGAGGGATTTACGGAATGTCTCGATCTTATCAAGCAGAATAACGAGTCCCTTGAATACAATGTAAATTGGATCCATTGCACATTCTGATTCAACATCAAAAATTAGCTCACGTGGTTCATTCGAGTGCTGATGCTTCTTAAAACACCGGTATTTATCCAGAGTATCAAATTTCTTTCGAGCTTCTTCTTTCTTTTCGGGTGTCATGTCTTTCGTCATCTTTTGAAATGTCTCGGCAGCTATGGCTTCATCTACCTTGTTCTTGAAAGTACAGAGAGAAACAGGAGAGAAACCCGCGCCCGATTTCATAGAAGCGATCCCCGATGTCGCATAAGTATGCAGATATAGAGCGTCTCCATTCTCTTTGTCGAATAAATTCGGCTTCAACTTGGTGATCAAAATGGGCTCATCCGTAATCAAATCATGCGGAAACAGGCGGCGTTTTAACGAATCCGGATACGGTTTCCCATCGACATCGTAGATTGTTATATCGTCAGTAGTCACCAACATGATCTCGTTAGTTGTGTTTTTTTTGTTAATCTCGAAAAGATAATTGGTTTTCTGGAAATTAAGGATCTCATTTGGATGAAAGCAAATCGGGATTTGTGACAAGCGGTGACTCAACATCTCATTGTGTAGGGGACACGTGTTCTCTTTGATATCAACATCCTGATCAGCCTCGTTGTTCTGATCGAAACGAATGCCAACATTCGGAATCTCAGATAAGATAATACGACGGAGACTATTCGATAAAGCTAGTTCAATATCATGTAACTCGAATCGAATTTTCTTAGCAGGTACGATAATTTCTAGATTTACAAATGGCATCTTCTTACAAGACTACAGTGTTATACTTCTCTCCTATTTTTTTTAAGTGGTTTTCGCGTCATAAATCGTATTTTTCTTATCCAACAAGTTAATCAAATGAAAACGAAACCCGTTTTGTTTATCAGTCAATATTGTGAACATTCTAAATATGCTATGGATATTCTCAACAAGAAGGGACTGCGAAGCCACTTGCTTATAATCAATGTGGATAAACATACATCGAACCTGCCTAAATTTTTGACTCGTGTTCCAACCATTCTTACCGAAGATAAACAGGTTTTAGAAGACAAAGCCGTATTCGATTTCATTCAAATTATTGTCAATCATTGTATTAACGAAGAAATCAAGCCTTTTTACGCAGCAGAGATGGGATCTCATGTAACTGATCAATATTCATACATTGATTCTTCTATTACTGTCGATTCCGAACGATCGTTTTCTTGTGTGAACACGGACTTCAAAATTCCCACCCCAAAAGAAGACGATTTCAAGGGAACACGCAGTTCTAAATCGATGGATAAGTATATAGCGGAAAGAGAAAACGACATTAAACAAATGGGTGCAACAGCTCCTCCTGATGGTCTTTCTAGGAATCTTTTCCGTACATAGAGTAAATGGATTTTGAAGTAGATACTGCGACTCTCTTATTGTCAGTAGCGTCTGTTCTCATTATACTATATATGATCATGTACCCACCACAAAGTTCTAGAGAGAAGTTCGTTGCTGTAGAAGCAAGCGGAGGAGGAGCTGGAATAACAGATATCGCGGGTAATATTCAAAAGATGCAAAAATCATTTGACACTATTGCATCAAAAATAGATGACATTTCTATCAGTCTACAAGCCGTTGCCGTTAATACACGACCCAACCCACCTTGATGATAGAACACAAAGGGATATAAAGAACGGACTCTTTAATATTCTAAAATGTCTTTGCCAAATAAACAGACGTTGATTACACTATTCAATCGGAAATTCAATGAGTTTCTAGATGATTTAATTAGAACATTCCCCGAAGATCGAGACTTTCGAAAGTTTAAAACAAGTGTCAATCTCTTCTTGACGATGGATGAAAGAAAGTTACAGACGGTTTTTAATTTGGCTATTCAGAAATATAAAGAACCCATTCAAAACAAAGACGATTCGGTTTTTCTTAATACTCCATTCGAGGCAATAGAAAAGGAAGGCGGAGAAGCGATTACGGCTGATTTAATCGACAAATTGAAGGGATACTGGACTCAACTCGACGAAAGCAATCGCAATGCCATCTGGGGACATTTAACATTGTTAACTACATTGAGTGATCGGTGTGCCAATGCAAAATAAATAAACAAAAAACGATACCCACTTAAAGTCATTTTTGTATATTTACTCATTCATGAGTGAGAAAGAAGGAGTCGAATCGACCAACAATGTAAACGAATCTTATCAGGTAACCTGTGCTTTTAATCAGGTATTCATTGATCTTATTAAAGACGTGAAGAGCAAGGATAAATCATTGAGTCATACCATCAAAAAGCATTATAATGTATTAGATCGCAAGTCGAGTGAGTATATCACTGAATGGAATACCAACGTGAGCGCTCATAGTGAGTTATGGTTTTCTCTTGATGAAAATCAGATTCTCGAGAATGAAACTGTCCGTGGCATCGAAGTAATTCGAGGTCTCACCGTAGGAGATATTGTGCTCAGTATCGACGTGTCTGAACACAATGTACTCAAGCGCTACTTATTCACGTTATTCCTGTTGTCTCATGTTCTGTTTACTGTCCTCGAAAACAAGGACAATACGGATTCCATGTTAGCCAAGCAAATTCTTATGGTAGTCGCGGGATTAGGGGATGCTGATACGGTGTCGGATCCTCAGACACGATCCATTCTAGATAAATTGGTGCGATTGAAAAGCCAACAAGAGGAAACTTCTTCATCCACTGCTGAAGAAGAATCCAACGGACCTAACACTGCTACCGGAGGATTGCCTCCTAACGCCTTCTTTGAAGACTCAAAGATTGGACAACTCGCCAAAGAGATCACCTCTAAGATTGATATGAGTTCTTTCGAGAACCAAAAACCGGAGGATCTGATGAACATCCAGAATATGTTCAATGGTTCCAACACGGCTATTACTAATATTATCCAACAGGTAGGCAGCACTATTACCGAGAAGATCCAAAAGGGTGAACTTCGACAGGAGGATCTGGTCGCAGATGCCATGTCCCTTATGTCTAAGATGAACTTGAACGGTAATAATAACGGAATGGCGGGTATGATGAAAAACATGATGTCTATGCTCGGGAATATGCAGAAGGGCGGAGGCTCGTCTCGCCGTAAAGAACGCGAAGATGTACGCACTCGTCTCAAAAAGAAAATGGAAGCACGTCGCGGGATTGAAGATGTGAGTGAAAAGCCCTTTACAGAATAATCTTCTAGTAAAACAAAGAGTCACACATGGATGTCATATGGTATAAAAACTCGAACTTTATCTCTAAAGACAATTTTCTCGTATTCTTCCCAACTCCAGATATGAGTATGTCCGCGAAATTAAATGCGGTAATGCGTTTAACTATTTATTTTGGATTACTTACTCTTTTAGTAACGCAGGACATACGAGTCATATATATTGTCATCTTTGTTGGTCTATTGACCGTGGGAATCAATGAAATAGAAAACATAAATCAACAACAAAAAACAGAAACATTCGAAAAAAACAACTGGGCGTTGGATAAACGAGATAATCGTGCATGTATTATGCCTTCTCAGGAAAACCCCTTTATGAACGTGCTTATGAACGAGTATTCACAAGATCCTCAGAGACCCGATGCATGCGATGTTGAAAACAAAAACGTTAAAAAAATGATGAAAACCTATTTTGATACAAATGTCATTCGCGACACGGATGATATCTTCCATAAAAATGCATCAGACAGACAGTTTTATACCACTCCTAATACCGGCATTCCCAATGATCAAGTTGGATTTGCACGCTGGCTGTATTCAACACCTCCCACATGTAAAGAGGGTAATGGCGTGGATTGTTATTCACAACAATACCGTCATTTCAGTGAATAATATGCTATACGAAAGCCCCCGTGTTTTTTTCTTATGTTATGTAAAGATGGCAAATCGTGTTTTTGAACTGGAACATCGCATTGGCGCAGATGATTGTGCTAAGTCTGTCAAAGATATGCAAAATGATTCCATTCAAAATTACAATATATTTCCTTTGTTCCCTACACAAGGGGCGAACGATGCTATATCTGCCGTAACTCAATTTAGTTCCGACAACCACACTAACTTTCGTGATGGTTATGGATTCCTGAATGCATCGACGGTCGATGCCGATTCATCCATTCGCAATGGATCTAAAATCACACACGAAAAATTCAAGACACAATTGAATGGTCGTGTTTTCCAGGCAGTTCCCAATCTAGGTCGAGGTGGATTCATCCCCAATGTTGAATCACGATTGACTCAAGGTGAAAAAACGACTGAACACAAGAGCTGTGGTGCGCTGTCTGAAGTGGTGATTAACCGCTTCATTCCTATGGTACCTTGCTTACGTGACACTGTACAAGACCCAAAGCACATTATCCCTCAGTGGGTGTGGGGTGGTGAGCCTACTCGCGACACTGTGCGACAAGAAGAGTTCCTTAAGGCTCAAGGCTATGTCTTTGATGGAACTGTCTGGCAAAAGAAGATGTGTTGATGATAAATTGTTTTTTGACTAGATATACTTTGATAAATCGTGTATCCACATGAAAAATTACTTAATTGTATTTATTTCTTAAGAGGTGACAAGCGCTTGACTGTCTTCTTAAGAGTGTGCATCAAAGCCGACTTGTTTGTAAGAACGTCGCTAGGAGATGCCTTCTGGACCAAGTCAGACATGTTCATTTTTTCAACATACTCGGGACCCTTCATCACAACAGCAATGATAAGAAGCAGAGCCTGGAGAACCATGAGAGAGCTGAGGACCCATGCAAAGATAGTGCACTGGCCTACTACAACACAGTTGATATTATAGGCGTACAGGAAGAAGACACCTACAGTCACTACACCGGCCACAGCAGTAGCCAAGTGAGGATACACCAAGAACATCAACAGGCCAAGTAACATGCCTACAGCAGCTACAATAAAAGCTTGAAGAGAAAGAGTCAAAGACCCTACAGTAATAGTTGCCGGAACAGATACCATTTATAAAATACAAAGAAAAAAAAATATCTATAGAATAAGAATGAGTTCAAATCGCCTCAGTTATGACAAATGTGCCTATAAGCAATCTCTTCTCCAGAGTGTGGCCCCAGTCGAGTTCAGCCTTGATCCTATCGCATATGAACATTGCAATAAGTGTCGACCCGAATTAGGCATCGTCGGTGGCAGTGCCGTATCTCACATCAATGGTAATTTGGTAGATCTCGAAAACGATCTTCGGGGACAGACGCGACCTCTCACAAAATGCCCCACCTACATGTATACCCCGCCTCAAGGTCATTTACTAGAGAGCAAGGAGTACATTAAGCCCGTTCAACACCCGGTTATTGACACTCGCATGAATCATCTTCCGGCATGCCAGTTGTTCGATTATGCTGAAGTACCCACTGCTCCCGTCGTCCAGCCAGCAACCTGCCCTGGTCCGGCTCATGTACATGCCCATGCTGCTTCCCATTTGCATGCAGAAAAGCACTAGATAAGTGACTCTTATGCAAAATAAAAATATCAATCTAAGTAAAGTAATCCAAAATGAGTTTTAGTCGTATGGGTTACGATGAAGGCGCATATCAACATTATCTTAGAGAAACAACTGGATCAGGAGCCTACATGCTTCAGACACCCCGAGTCGACTGTGAAGGGTGTTTTTACCCGAACCCACGCATTCGCATCGATCGATATGGTGGTGCCGTATGTGATAAAAATCTGATTGATGTTGATTCAGAGCTGATTGGAATCACACGCCGAAATTCGAGGTGTCCGACCGAACGCTACATCCCTACTGGAAAGGAATTCTGTAAAACCGCTCCCATGAAAGACTGCTATATTCTTGATCCGGAAGATACACGTATTAGCAATCCGCCATGTACCTTGAGATCCACCGGATGGAATCGATGGGAATGGTTGTGTCAAAATCCCCAAGATCATGCGGTTGTTCCCTTTCAATTTCTGATTAACAACCAGCAGATTATGAAAGATAACCATCGGCCTCTTATCCCGACCCCCCTCGATCAGAACACGGGACTCCCGCCTTCAACAGAAGCATGCCCCGACAACACACCCGCACCATTAGATTTACCTGTTCCTCAACCCGACCAGTTGTGGCAACGATGTGATGTTATCTCTAAATATTAGCTAATAGTAATATGAAAGAACTCTTTCTTTGTTTTTTATGCATTCTGTCTGTTCTGATATGTGTTTATGTTTACATAGTGAACTGGTGGACAGAACCATTTATAGGTACACGAAATCTATGTCCAACACGTAATATGTCATATGATCTTCGAGGAGATATTCCGATACAACGACAGGGTGGTGTATGGCTCAATTCAGAGATAGGTGTTATGTCCGATGATCCTGATATGTGTAATTTTAGGAAGTAGTGGGATGTTGTTGTAAGGAACAAATGGATGTTTTTTTAACTGTGCGATAAATATATGGAATACATGCAACGCTCAGTACTTCACACAACATTTATTTTAATCGGGGTTTTAGCCATTTTATATGGTTCTTCCCTATTAGAACAGTCACATGCAGAATACTACGTGCCTGCAAAGATAACCAAAGTTGATTCAAAAGAATACATGGGCAGACTAGAAAACTTACTTCATGTTTCATATGAAGTCGATGATCAAAAATATACGAAAACACTTCGCACAAGTGATTGTGTTTTTTTCGAAGAACAGATTGTACATTTGGTATATAATACCGATCCTGAAGACGCAGAATTTCCTAACATGACACTATATGTAGATGCATGGTCTTGTATTGGATTTGGTGCGATGCTAATTCTCGTATAAAAATATGTGGTATACTATTAGACAATACATATGTTACCATTATATATTTTACTTACATTAACCGGTGTAGGGTATTATCTTTCTAAAAATAGCATCCAGCGATCTAGCGAATCTAATGATGCGCCGTCTTCTAGTGATACCCCGTCGATGAACTCAGTATATGACTCTGATTACAGCAGAAAAGCTGAAGCTTCTACACAAGCTCTCGCGGCATTGGCTTTCCAAGAAGGCCAGGAACCCTATAAGACCGGCGTTATCTCTAAGAATTACCGAAATAATAACGAGGCAAGCAGCGTCATTACAAGTCGTCTTTCAGGAGTCGAGCTTCCTAAAGAGGAGTTCACGCATAACAATATGGTCCCTTTCTTCGGAGGGAGTATCAAACAGAGTCTAAATGAAAACGCGTCCTCTACTATCTTGTCAAATTATACCGGAGTCAACCCGCTTCAATTCAGCAAACAAGAGGTGGAAACCTTCTCGGACCAAACCCCGGATAACGGAAATGTGTACGGGATGTCGGGGAGTTATCAGTTCGCTCAAGATCGTATGTATGTATCTCGTCTTAAAACCAATCAACAACCCGCTCCCATGAACGTGGGTCCTGGTTTAAATCAAGGATATTCCGCCGATCCGGTCGGAGGATTCCAGCAAACCGATGCCGCCATTTACGCCCAAGGAAAAACAATTGACGAATTGCGAGTAGCTACTAAGCCGCAAGTTACATACGAAGGTCGTATGGTCGATGGGCAGTTTGTGAAGCTCCCCGCTCAAGATGTCGGTGAGGTCAGCAAAAACAAGGTCAATACTTACTTCGAAATGGGCCCAGATCGCTATTTCACTACGGTAGGTGCGAATACCAAGGATAAAGAACGCCCTGAACAATTATTGAAGTGTACGGCACGCGAAGTCACTTCTACTGAATCTTATCAAGGAGGTGCCTATGCACCCCGAGGCACTGAAACGCGACCAGATGTTCAGGATACGGTTCGTCAGAACTTGGAAGACTTCGGAGTTCGAAATGCTAACACTTCTACATATGGTACCGGAGAAGAAGATGATTACAGTCGAAAGGCCTATGTTACCTATACCAATGCCCGTGATCTGACGGCATGTCGTACCTATGAAGGTAACCTGGTTACGGCGGTTAAATCCTGGATCGCACCCTTTACCGATGTGGCGCGTTCTACTACCAAGGAATATACTGTAGCCGCCGCACGAACTTACGGAAGCATGAGCATCCAAATTCCCTCTAAACTTACGATCTACGACCCCAATGATGTAGCGCGAACCACTATCAAAGAAACTCTTATCCACGATGAACAAGTGGGTAATGTGAAGGGGAGCACTCTGTTGACCGTATACGATCCCGATGAGATTGCTCGTGTCACGACGAGAGAAACCATGCCTACAAACGATAGCGTCATCAACGTGCGACGTGTAGCAAACAAAGGCAAGGTTCATGATCCCAATGATGTCGCGCGTACAACAACCAAAGAAACCACCATTGACGATACATATCAGAGTGGTCCGAATACAACTCAGGCCGGCAATGCGTATATCACTACAGAATGGGATGCCAAGATGACCCAGAAACAATTTTTGTCGGATAACGAATACCAAGGAGATGCATACCGATATGATGCTCTCGTGGGTGCATATGAAAATGAGGTATATGATATGAAAGCCACTCAGAAGCAATTCACATCAGATAATGACTATTACGGAACTAGCAAGAGCTTTTTGGATAGACCCGTTTCCACCACGAATTATGATAATGCGGTTATTAATCACACCAAGGAACTGCTAGAAAAGAATCGCGACCCTACGCAGAATAGCGTCAAGTTGGCAGCCGGAAAAGATACTGTTCAAGTCAATGTTGTCAAACGTGAGTCAAATGTCAGCTCCGAACGCCTAGTCAATAACCGTAATCACATAACGAATGTTCCTGTTTCAAAGGATATTATCGATATTACTAAAAATCATAAGTCTTATCCGGACGATGGCCGCTTGGACCCTGGTATTCTCAAGGCGTTCAAAGAAAATCCATATACTCAATCATTGCATAGCACCTATTAAGCTGATTTTTTCTCCAACTTTTCAAGGCGTTCATTTACGTCTTTGACGGTCTCGATCAATACCGGAATGAGTTGAGTGTAATCTAAACTCTTGGTACCGTCCTCATCTTCAGAAACCATTTCAGGGAATTCTTTCTCAAGGTATTGAGCGATAAGTCCGTAATGTTGTTTCTGATCTGCTTTCAGTTTGTATTTATACCCGTCGATACGTTTGATTTTTTCAAGCATGTTTTTGCTATCGAGTTTTTTGATGTCTTCTTTCATGTTGATATCTGACCACCAGTAGAAACCGGCTCTAGAGTAGAAGGCATACGCACCTACACCGCCCCACCAAGACCAGAGACCCCAATCAGGATAAATGGCACCTGATACACCCATGCTATTGGCGTGATACGTATATCCGTCAGCACGGAAGTAGTGACGCAGAGTTCCTTCACCTGCACAGTTACCCATACGGCAAGAATCTCCCCAAATTTGGAAACTCTCATCCCAATCATCATTAATCGTCAGCCGAAGATGGTTATTATTACCACCGTAATTTCGTTTTTCTAAATAGTAGGGATCAGAATTGTTACCCCACCAATCGGGATTGGTATTGCGATTCACGTCACTGAAAAACAGTTTGTTTTGGACATTCAGACTACCATTGACGTTTGTTGAAGAACCAATGTTTACAGTGGGCCATTGTCCGTATGCGTTAATATTGAGCCATCCGTTTTCAGTCAAGGCTTCTCCGCGATTTTTGAAGCCGACGTGAGAACCTGTCGCTCTTAAATTTCCTGATGCATCCACCATATTATTCAATTGAGTACATTTGGTTCCCAGATTCTCTTCCATATCTTTTGCAGCCTTCTTAACAGCTTGATCCATTGTTAAGTATTGGGCATCCAATTTACTAGAAATTGACGAGATCTTGCCGATATTTGTCATACTGTCTGTCGTCAGACAATTGTTTGTATCCCCGACACAGACCGTATTACCGGTCACGGAACCCGTTGCGAGTAATCCAGAATTGACATTTACATTTTTGAATTGACTCGTACCAGGTGGATTAATGCGCAATGCCCCATCACTAGTGAAATCAAATGCGTTTTGGCCGTTAATCGTATAAATCGGTGCATCAATTGATTGACTTACCTTGACTTTATCATCCATTGTAATGCTGCGTGGGTTTCCAGATTGTGACATACCCTTGATGTGAAGGGTATTCGTATCGGCAAAGACATCTCCTGCTCCCGTGCTGGCACCTTGCATCTCTGCACCAAAGGTGATTTTTGCAGGATTTTGACTATTTGCCATCATTTTAATTGAATTATTCATATCCAATTCAGATGGAATACTGACCTTTTCAGATAGACTATTCAACATAAGGATTTTCTGGAAATCGGTTACGTTCTTTGAAAAGTCAGCAGCATCATTAGATATATCTCGATTTCTGTGTGCATTTTGAAGATTTGTAACATCAACCGAGTTTGCAATGAATTGTTCCTTAGTTGGAATACATTCTCTACTAGACATATACATTAGAGTTATGACAAATAACACAACCAACACAAGTAAGACACCAAGGGATTGGTCCATTTACATATAAGCATATTTTTTACAGTACGTATAAATCGCCTTTCTTTTTATATACATGAACAAAAATGAAAGGAAAAGCAACTAGTGTTCGACTTTTAGAGTCGAAAGAAGAACTCTACACCGGGCAATTTTGTCAGACTTGTAAAGGTCTGTTCTTATCAGGATTTCAAGCTATGTTTCAATCCGTCAAAGAGAAGAACAAAGTCCCACGTATGATTTTGAAAGAATTCCAAAATATGCTTAGTCTTATTCCACAATGGTCTTCTATGATCGTTGAAAAGGAAGAAGAACGCTTTAAAGCGATGGCACGATGTGAATGGCTTGAAGAACTCTTAAAGGGAATCTATGTCGTGAACATACAGATTCTTACTCACTTGTCCAGTGGTAAATCCAAGCATATCAAGGTCAATGTCCCTTCATTACGTGTATTTATTCACCGTTGTTATGTCGCAATGGCTAGAGTGTTTTGGAAAAAACCCTTTGTATTTGTTCATTCATCTACCCTCGAACAACAAAAAAACCTGGCAGAAATAGAGAACGACATCACCGCATGTATCCGCGAAACCATCCGCGAATCCCTTCCCTTTAAAGATATTTTAGGTATTGTACTTCATCCCGATGATCTAACAAGCGACAACTCAGAATCATCGGACTCTTCTTCCTCTGAATCATCGGACTCTTCTTCATCCGACTCTGATTCTAATGAAGATGAAAGTGATGACGATTCTGATAAAGATGAAGAAGAATCCGATAGTGAGTTTGAAAAAGACCAAAGAAACCAGGATAAAGGAGTTAAACATATAGACAAAGTAGAACCAATAGAACTAAGAGAGATAGTCGTTGAAAATGAAGCAACTGCAAAATCAAGAGATCACGTTGAACTAGAAGAAGGTGCTAAGGTATCGCCTGATGGCGACAATGATAAGGTATCGCGTGAAGAGGACGATAAGGTATCGCCTGAAGACGACGATGATAAGGGATCGCCTGAGGACGACGATGATAAGGGATCGCCTGAGGACGACGATGATAAGGGATCGCCTGAGGAAGACACGGTATCACCTGAAGACGATAAAGGATCGCCTGAAGATGTTAAGGTATCAACTGATGAGGAGGATAAGGTATCGGCTGATGATGATAAGGGATCGCGTGAAGAGGATAAGGTATCACCTGAGGAGGATGATAAGGTATCACCTGAGGAGGATGATAAGGTATCACCTGAGGAGGATGATAAGGTATC
>Ga0114959_10003423_pt1 | contig 12468 bp, 9 predicted proteins | sample C_130625_EF_Meta_FD_87317 | JGI IMG/M metagenome (GOLD analysis project Ga0114959, IMG submission 87317) | Freshwater microbial communities from Lake Croche, Canada to study carbon cycling - C_130625_EF_MetaG | ecosystem: Environmental > Aquatic > Freshwater > Lake | place: Lake Croche, Canada...
AGCAAGGAATCCAGCAGCACCCAAACCAAGAGCACCTAGACCCTGACCAGTCATCTTTGCATTTCTATCTCCATAAACAGATTGAACATTAGATGTTGTTGTTTTAAATTCATTTTGAACACGTTTATTTGATTCCTGAACCATCCTTAGTCTTACCTGAAGTGGAGCCTTTGTCAAATCTTCTCCATTAGGACCAAGAAGTTTTTCCATTTTTCCAACTACATCAATACCAATAGAAATATTTCCAGCCTTTAAAGCCTCATTCATTGCAATAGATTTAGCCTGTGCCATAGAAAGTGCACCAGCCATAACTGAGCCACTTAATTGAGAATATAATTGTTCAGTTGCTAATGCTGAATTTCCCTTAGATGTTGCCTCAGCCAAACTCTTTGACAATGCTTTGCCAGCAGAAGTACCTGCATAAGATTCTCCAAATGACTTTTTCCCTGCACCAAAACCAAGCATAGCAAATTGATTTTTTCTAACCTCATTCATATACTCTGAAGAAGTAACTGTTCCAGCAAATTCAGATAATTTAGTTATAGCCTTTGTACTTGCACCCATAGCATCTGCATTTTTAATTGCTGCTTCTTGAGCACCTTCAAAAGCAGAATTAATGCTGTAAAGTGCAAGAGCCAATGCACCGAAAGCAACAACAACTAATCCAATAGGGCTAGTAAGCATTGGTAAAATTATCGATAGTGCCATGATTGGCATCATCAAATTCTGCATTTGTTTTCCAATTTCTCCTGGCATCATAGAACCCATCATGGCTGCTGTTGACAATGCCATTCCAGCACCCATTAGTTTTCCACCAATAGCACGTCTTTGTTGTTTTCTGGCTTGTTTATTTATCTTTTTTTCTTCAGCACTTGGATTTCTACGCATTGCTTCTTTTTCTTCTGGAGAAAGTTCTGGATGAGGAATTGGGTCTTTTCCTTCGGCAAGCAACTGTTGGTTCATTGCTTCATGTTCTGCAATTCTTTGTCTTGTTGAATAGTTTAAATCTTGATAATATCTTCTTTCTTGATACTTTCTTTCAGCAAAGTTAATACCTGCATTGATACCTCTACCAATCATTCTTCCACCACCACGAAGAGCACCCATACCAATTCTTCCAGCAGCATTGCCATACCTTGCTAGTCTTTGGCGACCAACAGAAGTACCAGTACTATTAGCATTATATTGGTCAAGTTCTTTACCACTAAGACCAATGTTGTCTCTTGTTATTGGTGCAAAACTTGAAATAAATGGGTCATTAATTGGTGCAGGTTCTACTACACCACCTGCAACTGCTCCACCTCTTATAGATGCAATACCTGCATTTGCAGAAGCGGCTAGTTCTCTACCAATTTCTTTTGCCTGTCCAAACTTTTCTTTGACACCATTAAGCATTCCTTGACCTGCTTGTTTACCCAAATCAAAAAGTGTTCTTGATGGAGAAGATATCTTTAAAATCTTTTTTAATCCATTTATAAATCCTTGTCCTGCCTGACTACCAATTGATTCTATTTGTGCAAGAACTTCTTTTGGAAGTGAAAGACCAACTCTTCTACCAGAACCAGATGCTGCTGCAACAATTTCTTTAGACTGTTTTCCGCCACGGAAACCCAAATAATCTTGTTCTGAACTTCTATTCCACAATCTTTTTACAAGTGTTCTACTATTGCTGTTTTTCTTTCCAATTGCTGCTTTGGCTTCTTCATGTGCAATATTTGCTGCGGTTGACTCCATTGCTGTATTTTTATTGATATCTCTCAAAAGAATATTTTGACCAACATTTCCTGTTGCATTTGTAACTGTAAATCCTGCTGTTGATGTTGCAATTATTTCAGCATATTTTACTAATCCAGCATTAACAACTTGCTGCCCCCTTAAACCTTGCTGCTCTGCTTCAATCATTGCCCTTTCTACTGCAACAATGTCCATAGACACTTGTTTTTCAATTGCAGCCATCTGTGCTTTACTTGCAGATGATTTTTCAAGAACGCTTCCGTCTGCAGAAACCATTCTTCCTTGCATTGATAAAGCCTCAATATTTTCCAACAAAACTTGTTTTCTTCTATTATCTGCTCTTGAAACATCTGCCAATATTGCGGCTTCTTCTTTTCCTTGTCTTGCCATTGCTTCAATTGCTGGTATATATTCTTTAGTAAGTTTTAAAGTTCCATTTTTATTTGCAATTAAAGCCTCTTCGGCTGCTTTTCCATAAGCAACACGTTCATCCGAAGTCATTGCAAAACCAGGAACTTTTCCAGCAACATTTCCTGGACCACTATATGGAATTTGAGTGTATGCCTGATTCACGGAATGAAGTTCTGCTTTAGCCGCAAAACCATATCCTCCACCTGCTGTCAAAGCCTCTTTATATTGTGGTATTTTATCTAGAGTAACCATTTTCTTAACTACTCCTGGTACAACATGTCCAAGGTCATTCATAACATAAACAAGTTCTCTAACTTCTACACGAAGTTTAGCCAATTCTGGATTTGCTGCAATTGCTCTACCAATAAATCCAGGCATATTCTGTTGAGTTAATTGTGACCCATGAGAACCTTCCCAATTAAGAAAATATTTACTTAGTGATTGTGCTTGAGATGAACCAGTAGTTCCAAATTCAAATCCAGGAATAGTGTCATTGACCATTCCACTAATTAGTCCAGCATACTTTTTAGACATTTTTGCAGGAATAACAGATTCTCCAGGAGAAAGCATGGCAGGGAATACATCTCCAGCACCCTTTGGTCCTGGTACTGATACAATACCATTAGCAAGTCCAGGAACTGCTGAGTGAACACCTTGGAACCTTGACCAATCTACTTTTTTGCCTTCTTCAAGTCTTTGAATCATATGACCATATGCTTGCTGCTCTTCTACTGTAAGATTTTTGAAATTATTAATAGTGCTTTTAAGTTTAGGAAGAATTCTATCAATCTCATTAGATATTAATGTGTGATATTCTGCTGGAGACATGCTTCTAGCCATATCAGATGTAATCTGTGCAAACCATTTCTTTGCTCCACCCTTGACACCAAGTAAATTAACCATTGCCTGTGATTCCATTGATGGCATAGCAATCGCAAGTTTTCTTGCTAAGGCTTCTTTACCACCACTGGCTTTTTCAAATACACCTGCAGTACCAACATCTGCAAGCATATTACCACCAAGATTACCCATAGCAAGGTCTTTATCTCCACGAAGCAATGATGCAACAAGTTGTTTAGCCATTTCATCTTTTGTAAAAGATGTTTTCATATTTGCAATTTTTGGATTAAATTCTGATTCTAGGGCTGCATAGACTCTTTGTCCAGCCGCATCTGTAGGGTCTCTCATCACAACTAGTTTTTGAACAGGTGCATCAAGACCATGAACTTCTCTAGCAATTTGTGTAGCACGAAGTTCAGCCTTAGCCTCTTCTACGCTAATCATTGGTTTGACGAATACTCTACCACCATTTGTTGTTTCGTAAACTCCACCAATACCCCAACCTGGAAAACTTTTTCCAACAGATGGAGAGATTTGTCTTCCATATGTAGTGATAGGCATTTTAGCCAGTTCAGATTGAGTAACGCTTTGACTAATTTCTTCAAGTCTGCGAATACCTCTTAAACGACCTTCGATTTGTCTTTCGGTAAGACCAGTCATTCCAATGCCTACAGTACCACTCATAAATCCTGGAACAGTGTCATTAACCATTCCGTGAATTAATGGTGCATATTTTGATGCCATCTTACTTGGAATAACTGCTTCACCTGGAGATAACATGGCTGGTACAATATCTCCAGCACCTTTTGGACCAGGAACACTAACAACACCAGTAGCATAACGCTTCATTCCACCCATTCTAGTAATAGGAACTCCACCATTAATGGCACCTTGGGCTGCGGCTGCTTTTTGATATTCTGCAATTAATAGTTGTAATGCTTCACGTTCTGCTGTAAAAGTTTGTGTAAGTTTTCCATGAACTTGGTCAAGAGATGCCGCTACTGCTGCTGCTTCAATTTGCTCTTGAGTCATATATTTAGTTTGTTCACCTAATGTTTTAGTTGATTTACCAGTGCTATTAAAGAAATTCTTCATAGCAACAAAGCCCTTAATAATGTTTGCAAAACCATTAGCAAGCAAACCAAATGTCATAAGAAGAACAGGACCAAGACCAGCAACAACAGCAACTAAACCAACAATAAATCCTTTTGCTCCTGGACCCATTTCATTAAACTTTTTAATAAAGCCAGTGAGACTTTTCATAATAGGTAGAAATACTTTAATGAATTCTGCACCAATAGGAGCAAGACCAGTTTTGAAGTCCTGCATTGCTTTTTGAAATTGATAAGTTGGTGATTGAGAAACTTTTGACAATTCTCGTCTTGATAAAATTGCAAGTTCTTGTGGTGTTTCTCTAGATAATGCTAATACCTTTGATGCCTGACTATTTTGGTCAGCAATGTTTTTGAATAATGTTGACATACGAGCAAATTGGAATTTTCCAAACAGTTGCTCAATAGCACGAGCACGATTTAGTGGGTCTAGTTTATCTAAAGCAGTTGCAAGGTCTAAAAATGTTTGTTTAATATCTCCCTTGTCTCTATTAACAATTTCTTTAATGCCAATGCCAAAACCACTTAATAGGTCTACCGCTTGTTTTGTTGGATTAATAATGGATGCTAGACCAGATTTAAGTGCATTGGCACCTTGAGAAGCACTAATACCACCTTCACGCATAGCAGTCATAAAGAATGCAAGGTCTTGAACATTTCCACCAAGTTGTTTAATAATTGGTGCAGCCTTTGGAATAGCCTGTGTCAAGTCATCAATATTTAGGATAGTTTGGTTTTCAACAGCGTTTAGGAAATCAATTTTTCCACTTAAATCATCTGCAGCAATACCAAATGTATTTGTTAATGAGATTGTTGTTTCTAATGCTTTGGCTTGGTCAATACCGCCCAATGCAGCAAGTTTAGCAGCAGCATCTACTTGTTTAAGTAGGTCAACCCCAGTCTTACCTGTTGCTGCTGCGGTAGCAGCCATATCCAAAGTATCTGCAACAGCCATTCCATACTTTGTATAACTTGTAGCAAGATTTTTTAATTCCTCAGCCATTTTATTTGTTTCTTCAGATGTTGTAGCCATATCGCCATAAACACGTTTAATCTTAACCATTGCTGTTTCAATTTGATTAAAAGATTTAATTGCTGCTGAAGCAAACATTGCCAATGGAACGGTAAAACCAACCATCAACTGTCTACCAGCCCACTGTGTATTCTTACCAAAATTTAGAAGATTTGTTGAACCTTGTTTAAGTAATTGATTTAACAACTGTTGTTTTTGAGCAGCCATTGCTGTTTTAGTAGCAAGATTATCCATATCAAGCATGAGTGGTCTAACCTTAATAGCCTTCATAGCACCATTAGCGTCACGACCAAGTTTAATATATTGTGTTTGTAAATCCTTTACTCTTTCACGAGCAACCTTATTAATTGTTTCAAATTCAGATTTAAATAATTTACCAAAAGTTTTAGATGCTCCACCAGCATATCTAAAATACTCACCCATTGTGAGTTTGTTCTTTTCAAGTGCAGATGTAAAAGACTCTGCAGATGTCTTGATTGTTTTAATACTGGCTGCAAACTTACCTGTTGCATTAATACCAGAAATTAATTGCTGTTGCATTTGGGCTGAGGTAGCAGCATTTGCTGCATTGCTTTTGCCCATAGCAACATGGAAGGCTGATATCTGTGCCTGTAAAGCCTTGATACTGGCTAACGCCTGTGATGTATCAATATGAACTTTTATATTGGATTGAATATCAGCCATTCATGTACGCCTCTTTTTGTTAGATTGCTAACAGAGGATTATCTCCTAGTTTGATGCCAGATGCCTCTTCAACAATCTTGTAAACAGTTGGAAGGTCCAATAGTTCTTCCAATGCTTTCAAGTCTACTGCAAGGTCTGGTGCATACTGCTTAAGAGCAATCTGCACACATTCCATAAGCAAGTTCATTGACTTGTCGTTGTTATCTGCAACTTCTGCAAGACCTTCAAACTTTAACATGAATGGTCGTAGTAGTGAGATTTTTAGTGGTCTGATATTTAACACAGTTCCATCTAGCAATGTTACTTGCTTTTCTTCGTTAATGGTAGTTGCCATTTTATACCCTCCTATAGGTTGTATAATTAAATTATAACACAAATAACTATGTCAAATTTTCATAATCCAAACCCATTCCAATACCAAAGCCCATTTGTTGTGCTTTTTGTCCTTGCAATGCTGTAATATCGTTAGGGTCTCCATTACCAATACCGCTTTCTTTAGCGGCTACCCTTGCTTTCATTGCTTCCCAAGGGTCAACCTCTGGTTGTGATGATTTATTTGCTTCTATATCTACACCCTGAATTGCAGCCAAAAACTTCTTTTCTTGATAATCCAATTCTCTTCTTGATTCTAAAGTTATAAGCAATTCAGATATTGACATTGATGCTTCTAATTCTTGATAGTTTTTCCAAATACCCAATGTGAATATTTCTGTTTCTAGTTTAGCAAGGTCTAAAGTTTCCCAACTTGAACCATTACTATTAGAATTATTTATCATTTGATTTCTGACTGGTTCTTCTGATTTCTCATTAATTTTAATATTTGCAGCAATATCAACAACTTTATAAATTGTTGGTAAATCAAGATTGTCTTCAACATCTTCTGTTGTCTTCATTACTGGATAGTATTGTTTCATCGCTATTCTTACACAGTTTGCTAATGTTGACATTGTTTCATCATCACTCTTTGATTCTTTTACCTTCTCAAATGTGTCCATAAACTCTCTAAGATATCGTATCTTTAATGGAGATATCTCAATTATTGTGCCATCTATAAGCACTATTTCTTCTAATTTATATATTTCTGTAGCCATACTATAAGTATACCAAAAGAAACTGCCCCAGGAATCCCCAGGGCAGTCTCATCAATATTCAGTTATTATTTGATTTTAGTAAGTGCGGTCAACAATCTTTCCGTAAACACCGTTATCGTCTGGTAGCAGACGGAACGATACCTCGAAGACTGATGCTGAGTCACGCTTTACTTCAACGGTTACGTTGTCAATAGAAATCGCACGGTAAGCCATGTAAACACGCTCTGCCTGGTCATTCACTGTCAAGTTACCTGCTTCCTGACCATCCTTGCTGTATAGACCAGGACCAATTGCAATCAAACCACGTTCGATTGGGTAGTCTCCTAGTTCACCAGAAGTAATGTTAAGAGTCTTTGGAACAATTGTAGATGCAGTTGGAACTGAACCAACAACTGTTGCGACTAGACCAGAACCTGGATATGTTACACCAACTGTTGATGCTGCTGTACCCAAACCTGTTGTCAATGTTGCGATTCCAAATGATTCAACAACACCAGAAACAAGGTCTTGGTTACGACCAGCAATTGCTAGTAGTAGGTTTTCCAAAGTTGCTTCAGCGAATGAAGTCTTTAGAGTAACCTTCATTCCCTGCTTGAACATCTTTGCAACGTCTAGCAGTTGGTCAACCATAACCTCACCGAAGTCAGGCTGGAATGATAGTTCAACACCATTCTGGGTATAGCCAACGTTACGGAACGATGGAATTGTTGTTCCAGTTGTGCTAAATCCAGAGTCAGCATTTGCCGAACCAGAAAAACGTAGTGCCAGTGTCTCCTTGTAAGATTCACCAGATACGAATGCTGGAACGTTTGTTGCCTCTAGATATGAATTAAGGTTGGTTACGAACAATGCCGCAGCACCAACAATAATGTTAGAAGTAGAACCTCTTGTATATGCCATATTTTTTTCACCATCTTTCATTTATAAATTAATGGGCTTGTGTTTCCTCTATATAAGTATAACATGCTTTTATAGCAATGTATAGTCATAATATATAATTATTTTGTTACCACCATAGGTCATTGCTGTACCAAAATTAATAACGTCTCTTGTCTCTTGAAGTTGAAATACTTTGAAGTTGTGAAATCTAAATGTTGAATATAGTACTTGTCCTTCTACAGTTATTGGACCATGTTTCTTACACCATTCATTTAATTCCTGGGCAGTCTCATCTTCTCTATCCATAAGTCTTAAAGTTTGTTCTGTAACTTTAACCATGTTAACTACTGAGTTTTCAGCAGTTGCATAAAAATAATAAAGTAATTGTTCACATTTAATATGTGGGAATTGGTTTCTACGCATTCTAATCATGCGGTCATAGGTACACATAACTCCACCTGGTGGGAACAACTTTGTCAAATCTGATAAAGTAGATGGGTTTGTAGGAAAAAATGGAACAGTTTCAAATCCAAGATTTTGCAATTTATCTTGTAAATATGCATTTACCCATAAAACTGGTGTATTTAAAATTGATGCTTCAGCCATTAATTCCACCTGCCCTTGTAATCCAATTATATCCAACATCTATTCCAACTGACTTACCGCCACTTTTACCAGATTGTAAATTATTTTTATAAGCATTTGAAGTTCTTAAATATTCGGCAATGCCTGTGGATTCTAAAACAGATTGTCTAAAATGTTGTTCTATAAATAATTTAAAAATATGTTCAAAAGAACCAACAACATGAGTACCTCCAGGGTCATTTACTAAAACTTCATTTTTTGTAAAAACTTTTTGGTCTCCAACAGTAAATGCTAAAACACTTGCTCTATTTGGTTTAATTCTTACAGGAATACCTTCTTCCATAATTTTTGCTTTATTATAAAATGGAGTATGAGAACCATCTTGAATTGATTTAGATTGTGTTAATTGACCATTTAATGTTAGTCCCCCTCCATTAATTTCACATAAAATTTCATATAGTCTCGCCTCTGGATTACCTGTTTGATACCATTCATAGATATGATGATACATTTGATGGTCTGCCCTGGCTTGTTGGTCAATAAACTGTTTCATTAATTTAATAGTGTCTTCGCCAATCTGTTTTAAAAAGTTATTTTTTCCTTTATGAATACCTTCTAAATAACCTTCTGAATATTGCATAATGTTTTCCATATCTTTAAAAAAGGTCATATCTTGAAATGTCATGTTAATCATAGCAATATCGCCTGATTCTCTGACCTACGAATAACTAATTTATAATATTCTGTCTTTCCAAATGGACCAACAATTGGATTAAGAGTAGCAACTTCAAAAATAGATGAAAGTCCAGAACGTGAACCTGCGGATTCATTATAAATTATATTACCTTGAGTATCTCTAATATTTGTAATAATTATATTGGTTAATGAATAAGATGCACTTTGATTTGATTGTGTAATATCATTTCTTACTCTGCCAACTAAAGAATTGTCAATGTTTACCATTGCTTCACTATTAACATCTTCTTTAAACTTTCTACCTGCTGGATTAAAAAAGCAAGCAACAGTTTTATCTAATACCCATGTTTTTGAAACATTTCCATATGCTCCCTGTTCAACTATTGGATAATAAATATCTGCCAAAAGAGGATAATATAAATCTGTTTTTTCACAAGTAGCCATTATAGTAATCCTGGCTTGATTAGATTACCTTTATAGTTATTTAGGATTTTATCTACAATCATATTGCCAGTACCCTCCAAGAATTGTGGGGCAAACTTAATATCAAATTGGTCTGTGCTATATTCAGTCACAAATCGGTTATAGTAATCATTATTGCCACATTTAATATCTTCAATAAGCATTTTAGTAGCAATTTCTACATCTGGTGGAATAGCCTTATACCCAGCATCAATGATAAATATATAATCATATCCTTTCGGAAAAGCAATTGGATAGTATCCATAAAAACCAATATCTCCAATAGCACCTGGTAGATTTAATGGTGTTTGTTCTGTACGATTATATAAATCAATTTGTGTTTGCATAATTGCAGAATTGTCTAGTGTTGGCTGATAAGTATAATCCCATATTGATTGAACACCACCACGAGCAGTAATTGTTTCATTATTTGTAGCAGCAATAATACTATTATCTACTGTAAATGTTGTTATTGTTGGTGTTCCAGTAATAGTAAATGTGCCATTAAACTTAGTTGGTGTAACTCCAGAAATAGTAATTTTTTGTTCAGTTTGAAAACCATGACTAATATTTGTTGAAAGAGTCAGCACACTTCCAGTCACATTCACATTTTGGTTAGATATGGCAATTGGAATATTTTCTGCATCATAAACAAGAACGTTATTTTCATATACTTTTAATACACGGTTTATTGGATGCCAGACAGGAAAATAATCATTACCCTCACCTGTTCTTTGAATTATAAGTTTATGATTATAAAAAGCCCCACCAGTTCCAGAACCTTCTTGCAAATAAGTATCAATAATAGAGCGAGCAGTTATTTCATATTTTTGATAATCTAAAATATCTTGAGTTGTTGTAGCCAAATTATTTGGATTTACATATGGTCTATAAATAGTTAAATTATCTTCTAAAACAATTTCACCATAGATATCTGTTTCATAAATCTTTACAGCAAAATCACGGTCAAATTGTGCTTTTGCTCTTGGAATAATATATGTAAGTTTTTTAGTTGCACTAGATGTTAAACTTATTCTTTCAATAGAGTGGTCAACCAAATCCTCAACTTCAAAAATGTATGCCGCATTAGCAGTAGGAACATCCCAAATAGTTGAAATAGGGTATGGTGGAACTCTTAGAACTTCCATTTAACGAAATGCCTCCGCTACTTCTTCTGGAGTTGCTAAACGAACTCCACGCAAACTTAGCCAAAAATCAACATGTTTTTTAGAAACAATATTGTATCCAATATTAAGTTTTCCTGGACCACCTTCTGCATACATATTTCGTGTTGAAAATAATGCAACTTTTGTAATTGGAAAATTTTCCACAAGAATTACATCTTCTATTTTTTCATCATTTATTTCTGTAGTAGTAGACCCCATAACTCCATCTCCAACAAATCCCAATGTAGGTACATTTTTTGCTGATTCTGGTGTTTGAACAACTTCTTCTTTTGAAACATCTTCGGTCATTTTTCCGATTATAGTTTTTATATTTGATACTTCTTTAGACATAAAAAAATCCTCCTAGATTTATTTTAATTATACCAGATAAATATATAAAGGGGGCAGAGAAATTAATCCCTACCCCCTTTAAAGGTAACCATAAACAGATTAGTTATCTGTTGTCTGGTCTAGGTATGCAACTGCATCTAGTTCTTCCCATGCAATACCGAAACGAACGTAAACAGTATACTCTACTGTATCCTTCTTCGGAACATAGAAACGGTTAACAGTGATATCTCTCTGGAAACCCCAAATACGGTTCTGCGGGAATGTAAGGTCTACATAACCAGTAGGGTAGTAAGGGACTTCTAGAACAGGAACACCAAGAACACGAGTCTGACGAGCACCACCAAATGTTTGTGCAGCACCATCAAAGTACGAGCCACGAGAACTTTCAGTAGAACCGATAGCATTTAACGTAGTAGCATTGTTCTTAACAATGTTAGCAAATGTGTCTGTACCAGCATAGAACTTTAGACCATTTGTAATGGCACGGTATCTACGAGGCATAGCCAAAATAATTGCTTGCAATCTGTCGGTTGTCCAGTCAGTAAACGCTGCGTTAGAACCAATAAGGTTAGTATTGATTACTTCGTGAGCGAATCCCTTCTGTAGACCAGGAGCAATGCTTGGTGTTGTTCTTGACTGAGCAACGAATCCTGTCATAATATTAAGGAAAGCATCGCCAGAGTAGAGCACTGGGTCACCATTAATGGCTAGGTCTTCGATATCGTTACCGAAAGCGTTAGTCATCAAACGAACCAAGTGGTCCTCAAGAGCAGCACCCTCGATGTTATCTTCAAGTGACTCAGATGATACTTCCCAGTCAAGACGTAGTTTCTTAGTTGTAAGTTCAACCTTTGTAAAAGTAGCACCAGTGTTCTTGTATTCTGAAACACCTTGGGTTGCAGCACGAATAACACGGTCTCCCACGTTAATCTTCTCCAACTCCATTGTATTTGCTCTCATCGTTACTCTGCGTCCATCTTTTGCAAGTGTAGTTGCGTCCCAAACATACTCGATGAATCGATTTGCCTGTTCAGGGCGTAGGATACCAGTACCTGGATAAGTTGGATTGCTAGTAGACGATGGATTAACTCCAGTCGCTAGTGTTGTGTCACCAAACGATGCTGTTGTGTTGTTACCCAAAACTCGGTTAGCCTGGTTAGAGCCAGCAGTCAAACCTGTGTTTTGTGTAGCAAAAGAGCCCTGGGAATTTGGAAAAGTTGTTGCTGAACCAGATGTTCCAGTATCGATTGGCATATTTTTAATAATTTCTTCTGACATTTTATTTTTCACCTCCTAGTGAATTTATTTTAGTAAATCGGATGTTGTGAGGAAACTTCCGCCCCATACTGATTTTTCCACCAGTACTGGTTCCTGAATGACCTCACCGAGGTCACCAGACTTACGGAAAGCGGTGTCTGCTTCTA
>Ga0114959_10003425_pt1 | contig 12466 bp, 10 predicted proteins | sample C_130625_EF_Meta_FD_87317 | JGI IMG/M metagenome (GOLD analysis project Ga0114959, IMG submission 87317) | Freshwater microbial communities from Lake Croche, Canada to study carbon cycling - C_130625_EF_MetaG | ecosystem: Environmental > Aquatic > Freshwater > Lake | place: Lake Croche, Canada...
AATAGTCGAATTCATAATCAATGACTCCATCAATCTCAAAACCGTGAGAAGCGACAACTGCAAGTAGCTCGTGATTGACAAGTGGTGCCGGTTCGCCTGTAATGTCTGTCACATTTCCAAATGCAATCATTGTGTCACAAAAAGACAAGGAAAACTTTTTGTGGTGATTGGAGACAACAATGCGTGACGCAAGATCCAAGTATTCAGTATGCTGTGTTGAGAGCGAAGAGGCAATTTGCGCCGAAAAGTTGTCAAGCTCTTCTGTTGTCACGTTGTCAAAAATCTTCCCACATACTTCTCTGGCAACAAGAGTTCCATTGACATTTTTCAAAGGAGGATCTTTTGCAACAAGTAACTGCAGACGACGAAGTACTTTGTCAAACGAGACCGGTACACTGGATCCGTTTCTTTTTTTCACGTAAAGTTCTTTCACGGTGTTCATCTTCTTTTTTCTCGTATCTTTGTAAGAAGTAGTAAGCAAGAATTGATGTATAAACTCTTACAACATATCATTTTTTTCCCTTTTTGCTACCACATGGTGGCAACCATGGCAACCGCATGTATCTAAAGTTCCGTTTTCCGCTCATACAAACCAAGAATTCGCAAAGACACTGCTGCTAAATCGAGACCACCAGAAGGCAACCCGTGGGCGATGTCAAAGGTTAGAAGACATTTGATGTATGTGGGATCTTTGTACCTGTTCACGGGATATGCCTTACCTTCTTTATGTATTTGTGTTAATGTTTTCGTCGCCTCCAAAGCGCTGAAATCCAGAGTTATCTTAGAAATAGAGGAGATCAGATAATATTCTGTGTCATTAAACGTCATTTTGACAACATAATCCATCGTTCGTTCATTATGTTTACCTTCCAACGAAATCATAGATCTCTTCTTCGCTTTTAATCGCGAGTAATTACTGATAAGTTCATAGGTCACCGGCTCTACTGGTACATTTGTCAACCTCTTTCTAAAATACTCTGCGATTTCTTGAATGGCGGAGAGAATACCACGATCTTCGAAAATATACTTGGTTTCTGGATCGGACATGCATTTCTTAATCATGGCACTCAATTCTCTCTGTAGTGGTCGTTGCGTTGCTAAGTACTTGAACTTGAATTTCAAAGCATTGATGATTCGCAGCAGATCGCCTCGAAATTCGGCAATTGGATTAGCAGCAAGGAAATAGCTATCTCTGTGATTTCCACCCAATCGATGAGTGATTCTCTTGAGTAAAGTGACAATCTCCTCATTCGTGGGGTAAGAGAAAGGAACCACTGTTGTCATGATATCTTCAAAAGCAATGGCAAACTTAAATTCTTGAAGGATGTTGAAAGGGATTTTGTCAACACACAATTTGTTCTGCCGTTTACAAGAAGTCATTGTGTCACATGATTTTGCATCCTTAATCAAATTGCATTGTTTTCTCGTACCTTTTGGTAACACAGTGCACATGGGTCTCGTGAAGATACCGGCAGGAGTCCATTCACAGTCCTCGCGGTTGACACATTTATCTTCTCCTAGTTCCTGACAAGTGAGTTTCTTTTCGTTCTCGACGTCCTCATCGCTATCATAATCATCTTGGTTATCGTCGTCGTAATCATCGGCATTTCCATCACCCAACTTTTCACCCTCGCTTGTATTTTTTGATGTTTTCGTGCTAATGACGGTATAGCAAGCGATTTTCTCGCCTTTAGACGACCGGGGAAGTTCACTGTTTACACCTCGAAACAAAGGGCAATCTACCGTTCCCAATTTCAACAAATCTAGAAATATGGTGCTTTTGCGATCGTTTTCTCGTGCAAATCGCTGAATGACGACATCTGGTGACTCCATGATTCCAGAAGCACACATTTCGTCGCCACTTATCTTTTCACAAATATTTGGAAGTTCTTTTTTCTGAGTATTTTTCATGGTTTCAACTGCTTTTGTCGCAGTCGCCTTTTTCGTCTGCTTCTTTGCTTCTTTACGGACCATTACTTCTTCCTCTACTTGCTTCGCAACGCGGGGTCTTAACGTCGCTCCTCCTTTCTGAGTTCCTTTTTCATGTATGTTGTCAGCTTTTCTTGTCTTCGTGGGAATGCGTGCTTCTTCCAAACCAAGTCGCTCCTGTTCCTTTTGTTCAAGGTATGATTGCTTTTCCGCTTCTGACAAGACAGTCACATAATTGTAAACGGTAACTGTCCATTTCGACAAATCCAATGTTTTATGTGAACAATATCGAATAGCACGTCCAATCGCCTGGTCCCGTTCAAGTGAAGTAGGTGGAGTACCGACAATATGGACACTACGTACATTGAAATAAGAAATACCTTCCGAAAACAATTTGTTGAAAAGGAGAAGGTTGATGATTTCACCTTCTTTATTCCATTCAGAATTGTACAGTTCCTTGATCATATCTTTGATACGAGGTATTGCCTTGTAAGAAGGAGGTTTCTTGGGTCCACTGCGATCCTCGTCGTCTTCATCTGTATCTTTCACCACAATATTATTCATATCGATGGCAATACGTCTTGTTCCATTTACGGTCAATGTGTTGAAAAACGTATCAAACGCGGTTTTGTCGAATACTGCTTCAATTCTTTCCACTTTGCCAAGATCAGTGAAAGGACCATTCATGTCAAACTCTGTCGTATTTTTCTTGAATGCACCAAATTGTGAATCTTTCTTTACAAAGCTATGCAGACGAAGTAATTCCGTGAGTCCAATGACGCTCCATTTTCCGAAAATATCTCCTTCGGGAAAAGAGTACGTTTTGGCTAGCGTGAGAATCTCAACTATCGATTTGGACGATTTTGTCAATCCCGTACTTTCGTAAGGAGTGTATGCCAACTGCTTTCCGAACACAGGAACGCCAGGGGCTCTAGATTCCGTCGTATTCGCACCCCATTGTATGTTTTGCAGCACCTCAAATAATTTAGGGGATTGATTTTGAATATAGATCTTGATCTGCTCTACTTTTTCTTCCGCACCAATGGTTTTCGATTTGATAATCTCGTTAATCCCGCGTCCTCTGGACTCTTTTCCAAAATTGGCCGACATGGTGATGTACAAACTCAAATTTTTCAATTTTTCAAGTTGTGATTTCGGTTTTTTGGTATCTTTATTCAATTCGGACAATTTGGTCCTGACATCTTTTACAATTTCAGAAGTGGCTACAGTGACATTGTCCTTTTCAATAATCTTGGTAGGGTAATAATTTCCATCCGCTGTGTTCTCAAAATATGAAACAAACCCCGCCGCACAACTCATGAACCTGTCTTCATTTTGACTATCTCCCGCCTTTGTCAAAAACACTTTGTCAAATTCCACTTGGGTTTTCTCTTTACTGACTCTCTGCAGATCATGAAGGGTGTTTTTGGAGCTTCGCGTACCTCCATATCCCTTGAATGGGAAAAAGGGTTTTCCAGGATGACGTGGATCTTCATCGTAAGCATATGGAAACATAAAATCCTTGTCTTCCTTTTCATGCTTCATAAAATTAATAAGTGTCCCAATTTCACTTGCGTGTTCTGTCATTGGGGTTGCTGTCATTAACAGAATCTTCACATCGATTGTCCACTGAAGAGATCGCCGTAGAACATGTGGATGGAATATCTTATCCAAATTATTCGATCCTGGAACAAATAAACCTTTCTTCGAATCTGGACGTACAAGATTATGTGCTTCATCGACGATGACCAGTGTATTTTCGAGCAAAGGATTTTCTCTGGAATCTGGACGATGCTCACCTTGTCGAATACCTCGAAGTCCTCTTTTCTTCATGGTAGAAGTCTTTGGGAGAAACACTTTCGAACCTTCAACATCCCATACTTGCACGCCGCACAGAGCTCCACAGAAACGTTTGTAGGTTGTGACTACAATACACTCGTTCATTAGATTCCGCTTCTTCTCCTCGGCAACGTTTCTGCCAATTACATCACTTTCATCAGGGTACTTCTCACCAAAGACATATTCGTAATCTAAAAACTTTCGAAACTCTGACTTGAAATTTTCAATTAATTCTTCGCTGACAATGAAAACAATCACACGTGCATCTTCGTTCTTGTTGACAACATAATCTCGCAAATGCTCCGCACAAGTAAGTACTGCCACTGCGCTTTTTCCCGATCCAAGACTATGCCAGGCTAGAATTCCACGTGTTGGAGTACCAGGTTTCAAATAATTGGCCACAAACAAATGCTGCAATTTTGGTTTTGTGACAACGCAAAGGTTTTCACGCACGCCTTCTTTTGGTTTAGGAATGACGAAGCTACATGAACCAGGGGTTTTCCCAGAGAAGAAGTCCGTCAATATATTTTGTCGACGCAAAAACTCTTCACGCTCGTCATCTCCCTTTTTACGATTCATAGACGTGATTTCGAAAAGTTTGCGCGTAGAAGAAATCATTTTCTTGGTCTCTTTAAGACTCGAACTAATAGACGCTTCCACGTACCCTCGCAGAAAAGGTACAAGTTTCAAAAGTCGAAATGTCTCCTCTTGGTTATCATATGCAGTGATCATTTTCGTCACTTGTTTCTCCAAGCAACTCACGACACGATGACTTGTTTTATTTACAACGTCATCTTCTATTTCATCGTCAACGTCTTGGCTCTGTGAAAAAGGTTTTGAAAGCACAAGAGAATCTGTAATTTCATTTTGAATAAATTCAGTTTCGTATCTCAACGTTCTATCTGTAAGTGATTTCGGAACCACAATCGTCTTTTGCAGATGTTCTACTTTTGTCAACCTCTCCACTTCGGATTCTTGCAATGCCGTCTCGAAACTATTGCGAAGCATCAAAATTTCTTCTTCTAAAGATATGTTCTTCTCTTGCAAATCCAGTAATTTGTGCATGTCTTCATCGATGCTCTTTTTGTTCGATTCGAGGATAGCTTCTTGGTTTTTGATATCTTCGAGACGAAGTCGCGCTTTCTCTTCATTTGCAGCTTCTGAATCTGCTATTTTTTGACGAATTCGACGTAAATCTTTTTGATAATCTTTTAATTTGTCATACAAAGATTTCAATTGCTGTTCATCTTTCGCCTCGACATATTTAATATCCTCTATTTCAGGGTCATCGGCTTCTTGATTAGCCGCTACTGATCTTTCTTCAAGTTTTGACATATTATATTACTAGCTGAGATAAAAATAAAAAATCTAATGCATTTACTACAGATCTTCTTCGTCGTCACTTTCTTCTTTCTCCGGTGGAGCTTTTTGTCTAGCTAACCAGCGAGCATAATCTTTCAATGCTTTCGTTAACTTATCAGCATTCAAAGTACCCTCATCTCCATCCATGTGACGCACAACCCAGAAAGCTTCAGGGCTCCTCTCGTCTTGCGGTTGGTAACCAATGATGAATCCGTTGTAACAGAAGCGTCTTGAACGGCCTGGTACTCGCATACCAAGACGTACTTGTTGTCCAAGACGACTCTCTTCCCAGATTCGTTCACGCTCATTGATGAGTTTCTCTCTCTCCGAAAGTTCGTTTTCAAAATACACCAATTCTTTTTTCTTCTTTTCCATTTTCTTTTCCTTTTGCTCAACTACTTTTTGTCTTTCGTCAAGCTCTCTCTGTCTTTCTTCCATAGTCTTTCTTCTGTCGAAAAAATGCGCGCAAAATATTTCGTTTCGGATTCGTGCAATGTATAATGATCATTTTTTTCAACAACAACAAACAAACATTTCGTCACGTCTAATGTAGAAGAGAATATCTTGCAAATAAAGTAAAACGATGATACTGATTTTTATCTTTGTGATTTGTGCAATTTTGATTATATATCTATTGTTCCTGATTGCTCGGCTTTCGTTGCATCATCGGAACCATGAATCATTCGACGGAACAATATCAGCCTCTGCGTTTGACGACGATTCTGTAGACGATGCGTGGAAAATAAAACCGAATTACAAGCAAGTACTTTTGAAATCTTCTTCGGCCATTTACGATTCTTTCTATGCTACGGTCTATCAGAAAATGGTATCGGACTATAAAAAAACCTTATGTGAATATGAAGTAAATGAATTGTGTGGACATATTGGAAAGGAGGCTCGCATACTCGACATTGGATGTGGTACCGGAGATCACCTTACGCTACTCTATCAGAAAGGGTATGACGTGGTTGGTCTTGATCACAGCGAATTTATGTTGAAGATAGCTGAGAAGAAGCTCCAGGCAGTGAAAAAACAAGGTACCAATTCATTTCAGTTGACGCAAGGTGACATGACGACGACATCGCTTTTTCCAGCAAAAAGATTTGACGTATGTATATGTTTTTACTTTTCGTTTTATTATGCAAGTAGCCGAAATATATCTGTCAATGTTAAGACCTGGTTGAGAAAAGGGGGTATCTTCGCGGTTCATCTTGTGGATCCGGAAAAATTTGATCCGATTCTTGACGCTGCCAATCCATTTGCAGGTTTTTCATTGAAAAAATATTTGAAAACAAATATATCGAAAATTGTGTTTTCAGATATGTTGTACAAGAGTTCATTTCATTATCAGGACAAAGAAGGTACATTTCAGGAACAATTCGTCATTCCATCAAAAAATCTTGTTCGACGCCACCATCATACGTTGACGATGTTGAATTTACAAGATTCCGTCGATGTTATTTGCTCGAATGGCTTCAAGTATTCTGCACATTCTAAGCTTGAGCAAAGAGGGTATGATCATCAATACATTTTCTATTTTGAGCGTATCTAATCCACCTTAGTTCGTCATCGCATAAACGGATCCAACATTTCCATAAGTTTCATTTTCTCCATAGAATCAGTTAGTATCACACTCTTTGCAGTAGCTCCCGCCGCACTTACATCCAAAGTCGCCACTCTTTGTACCGGTGTAGCTACTTGTGCTAAAGGCAGTGGCATTGCTTTTACGGGCTGCTTTTGAGGACTTTGCTGTATAATGTCGTCATACATAATTTGAATATTCTTCTTTGCCAAGAAAACCAATTTCGCTCCTTCAACATCGACGATTGCTTTTGACCATTCTTCCTTGGAACTCTGAGGGAACGTAGCGATTGTAATCATTGCTTGTACTAAAAAAGCGATTCGTACTTTTTTTTGGCCAGGATTATCAAACCCTAGAGAAAATTGGAATCGCATGGCCTTCAACGACCGACACAAAAGGTCCGTGGGAGCACCAAACAGATAATATGTGTTCTGATAATTTAAAGCCAGTACTTCAAGAGCATCCCAAAGAACCCATATCCAGTCGCGATTTCTTGAATCCAATTCAGGTTTCTTGGTAATCAAAGTTTTCAAGAAAATATCTGAAAATGCAGGCACCTTTGATCGAAACACACATTGCATCTTCACTTTATTTCGCTTCAAATGATTGTCATACTCGAGAAGAAAAGCCAAAGTAGTGAAAGCGTGTGAAACTCGATTGATTTCAATATCTTTCAGGATTTGAGAGATGAATTTTAAAAGTATATGATGAACGGGTTCTCGGGACAGAAACTCAGGAAAGTTGAGAAGAAGAGTATGCGTCTCGATAGTTTTCACAGTGTCGACAAAGGCGTCCAGTTGTCCCACTTCAATTCTTGGAAGCGTCGAAATTTCAGCATTCTTTTTCGTCAAAGAAAGTACGCCAACTATTTCAATCCAGGTATTTCTCCATTCGGGTAACTGGTGAATTTTGTATCCTCCCAAGGAGGCATCTTCAAATACTTTCAGGAAATTCCGAAACTTTTCTTCGAGGTAGATGGCAATTTTCGGGGATCCTTGGATGGTGTGGCGCACTGCAAAATCAAAACAAGAATTCCACATTTCTTCCTGCCAGTCAGAAAGGTCCATCTCTGTTGCCCAGTGACACGAGGCTTCCAAATCACCTTTCAGCAAACTATCCCGGAAATTCTTCATGACGCTCTGACGTGTATAACGACGGAACGAGAATTTGGCAGAATCGTAGAACACATGCATATTTATTTTAAACCATAAAAAGAGGATAAAAGAATCCGCGCTGAATATAAAGACACTCTGTGATACACTCTTATACTAAAACAACAAAATCGTATCCTTTACAACAATGACTACAGTACAGCTGATTGATATTCGCTCTTGGGTGAACAAGATTCGTGAGGCAAAAGAAAAAGGAGTTGAGAAAGAGGTTGCATTGAAAACGTTCCAGGAATTTTACGATACCTATCCATCATTTTTTGAAATGCTCTATTCAGAAAACTGTAACCTGGATCATTTACAATACATTTTGAGTAAATATGAAGAGGTTCGTGTCGGAAGTCAAACCTTTGAAGAGGCGTCCGTGGAAGTCGGACAGAGTTTCTTTGACACTTATGCTACTCCTGAAATGAAAAAGCGAAGCGAGGAAGTGAAGGAAAAATCTGAAAACGCAGAAAAATAAGCCGTGATATTTTTCCACCTTTCTTTATTAAATGAGCCGGCAGCAGAAACGAACAACAGAACAAGTTGAGAAATGGAAAACTGAAATTGCTGCACTAGAGAGTGCCAGAACGAAAATTCAAGAAGCCGTGGTTCTTCAAAACGTATTTGAAACCATTCTTTCAAAAAGTCATGTATTCTTTGAAGATATTTACCAGAGATTAACCGCCTTCATTGAATGTGCCGACGGTAAAAGAAACATTTATATCTTTGTGGAAAAGTTGCAGCAAATTAGTCAGCTTCATGACAAAGAACAAGTCATGGTCAAACTTCTATTGGGAAATATATCCTGGACGAATGTTGTCGATACATCCACTTCATACGTTCGCTATTATTTTCCTGAATTGTCATTTCATCAAACTCTTGACATTCATTTACCTGTTTTACAAATTACAAATCCAATCGAAAGTATGATTGAAATGGTACTCAGTTACACCATTCTAACAGATCAGAACATCGCCGTATGTGGCGATCATCTATATTTGCTCGGTGTTCAGAAGTTTCGGGAAGCGTCATGGCAAGTCACCCATTATTTTGACTCAAAAGAAGATTTCGATGCAAACCCCATGTCTGTATTGAAAATCCATTTCTCAGAAGAAAGAGCAGATAACGTTTCTTTTGACATTCTTGTATTCCAAGTCGAAACTAGCATGTCAGCGATCTTTCCAGACCCAAAACAAATTTGGCGGTTTCAGAATGTGCTTCAAGAAATCAACCAAAACGAATTCGAAATTGATTGGATCGACCACGGATTTATGTATGACGAGGCAATTACATTTCCATCCGATGGAGTTGCTTGTTTTGCTTTCCAGACTCATCCAACCCTTGAACTTGACAAGGTGGTCCCTGTGCAAGTGACCATTTCGAAAACTTATGAAATTCTGATTAACCAATGTTCTCCAACTGGTACGCTGGAAACTGACGTAGGTGATTTACCTGATTCTGGAATCTATACCATCGAGAGTTACATGCTGCTCATGAATCCAGTTTGGCAAGAATTGGTAGAAAAGTTGAAATATTTCTACAAACGCATTACTTTGAAAACAGAAGTCAATAAAACACAGAATCAATTGGATTTGTCGAATATCCAATTTATAGCCGATTTGATCAAAACGCAAATGGATGCTAAAGAAAATGGTATCCATCTCTTCCAATCGCTTATCGTAAAAAATTAAAAAGGGTCTTTATAGTTAGATGACAGAAGCATTTTCCAAACTTTTGCAAAAGCGGCAAATTATTAAAAAGCAAGAGACAGTGGTGGAAGCCCTTGTTCAGAATTCAAACTATTCGCTTCGACCGGACAATGAAAAAGTCTTCCTTGCTGCTGTCTATCGTAAAGAAACTGATACCCGCAACGAAATGAAGCGAGTTCAAATACTCTTAAAAATTGCAGAAAGATTGCAACACTTGTACAAAGTCTGTATCACCAACGTCGAAATGTTTCTTCGATCAAACAATGTAGAATGGCTTGATCCAGTACTCTTTCATGGGATAGCTCAACCTTTTGCCAATCGACTTCTGTTCCGAGATTTAACGAAAGATTTGAATTTCTCGTCACCGATTTATGTTGATTCGACAATCATAGGATATGAGATATCAATGCAACAATGCCCATTATTTTCAAGCACGATTGATTTGCTTTCTCTATCAAACTTAAAAATACCAAGTAGTCCATGTGATCCAAACCTTTCCGTGCCTAATTTCGACAATGGAATTTACGAAACGTTAAAACATAAATATTGCTTGCAAGATTTTATGTGTTTCAACCGTGATTTCTATTCCATCCATGTACCCTCGAGCAAGTCACAACTTCAAAGTATGCTTCAAGACTACCGCGATATACTTTGTCGGCGAAAAGAAATAGTAGACGCGAGTTGCGCAGAAATAAAAGAAAGAGTCTCTCAACTTCAAATGATGACGACTTTTGTTGAAAAGCAGAAAAATCTTTTTGACATGGAACCAGACCCTCAATCGCTTCTCTCCCTTATTCATTCGGGATCTAAAATGCTCTCTCTCTAAATGTCTTTTCCCCATGGCAATCACGACACAAAGCGACTAGATTGCTCTCTTGATTGGTTCCTCCTCGTGACAAGGCGATGATATGGTCAACTTCAAATGCCGCCTGAAGTACTTTTTTACAGTTTCCACAGAGCCATTGTTGCTTGGCGGCGACCATTCGTTTGGCGTATCCCGAAACCGCTCGAGTAGTTGTCGTCTTCTTCGTCGATCCAGTCTTTTTCGGTCGCAGCTTTGGAACCGGTGCTTCAAACACCATTACTTGGTATAATGTACTTGAAAACGTCTGGTGGAAAACGACACAAGCGATACCTATGATGACGGCAGCAAAGCAGATAATGGCACACCAATATCGGTTTCGATCGTATATATTGTATATTTCCTCGCTGAACCAGAAAAGTGCACAAAATGTCGACAGAAAGAGAAACAGGTAGATTCGTTTCTTAATATTGGCCATTACTTTATTCTTATCAGAGAGAAATCGAGATAATTACTTTTTTGCGGATTTTTTGTTTTTCACTGAAAATGAAGTACCATTTTTAATTTATGCTTCGTGATAACACTGGACGAACTGATTGGTGGCGATCGTCGTTTGGATCTGGATGTCGCTGTAACCGCCGCACCACCACTCGATCCCGATGACTCCACTTGACGTTTTCTACTCTTTTGACTATCTTTTGTCAATTTTACATATTCTCGCATTTTCTTCTCAATGTCGTCAATGTTTGACTCGACATACTTCATAATTTTGTTTTCGATGAACCAACGAAAAAAATTCATCTGACCAACAGTGGTGACCACTTTTTTCGATGGACCATAGTAGAAGTTAATCCGTGCACGGCGACAAAAAGGATCAAATTGCTTCTTTGAGTACGCTTTCAATTGTGATTTATACGAGTCATGTACAATAAATGGCGAAACTTCAGCGGACAAATCCTTGGAAGACGACACATAAGCTACATCGTGATCGCGAGAGAAATTTGTAATGAACCAATCGATGACACGTAAAGATATACGTGACTTTGTATTCAAAATTTCAAGAAATTGTTGCATGTTTTCCGCATCTGAAAAAAATTTAGATAAAGATTGCATGAGTAAGTTTTGCTTCGTTGGTGCGGAACTCATGGAAATATTTTCTGCTGTTAGATCAATAGAATATAGATCTAAAGATACCACTATTTCTTTATATAGAAATCAATGAAACCAGAAATATGGGGACCTGCATTTTGGTTTGTTATTCACACCCTCACATTTAATTACCCGGAAAACCCTTCCTATTTAGAGAAAAGAAACCACTATGATTTTTTCCGCATTTTGCAGTATATGCTTCCTTGTGAAACCTGTCGTAAGCATTACACAGCTTATTTTCAAGAGAATCCAATAGAAATACATCTAGAAAGCAGACTTAGTTTCATTCAATGGGCCATAAATCTACACAATTCTGTGAATCGACGAAAAGGTTCTCGCGAGTACAGCTTTGCAGACGTTCAAAAGGAATACGACACAACGTATACGTCACAAAACGCAGATAATTACTTTTGTAAATCAACAATCACTTCTTCAGAAAATAAGGAAAATACATCTTGTCCATTGTCTCAAGAATCTTGTCCACTATGTCCCGTGCCAACGCAGGATTCATCCTACGTCATATTCGCCATTTGTATCATTCTCATCTGTATCGGCCTTCTTGCGTGCTTTGGGTACTGGATGTGGTGGCGAAAACACTAAATCAATGTTCGATTTGCCTGAAGTATTTATTTCTACCATGTAAGGGAAGAAGACCTGTTCATATTTTCGCAAACGTTGATGCAAACTTTGTACGACATAATCTCTCTTAGCGTCCTTCTATGTCCTATCCTTTCGTTGGCAGCCTGCATCTATACTCAAAATACTTTCTACTTCCTTCTTGCTATTGGAATTCTCATGGTCTCGTACAGTACATTGGTCATAAAGCGTATCATTCAGAAAGAAGCGACGCCCTACATGAATAAATATTATTTCGATCGTCCATGCGGCCATTGTCACTGCGGAAGCATGAATGAACCAGATGTCTCAGTTGGTGAATCAA
>Ga0114959_10003426_pt1 | contig 12466 bp, 10 predicted proteins | sample C_130625_EF_Meta_FD_87317 | JGI IMG/M metagenome (GOLD analysis project Ga0114959, IMG submission 87317) | Freshwater microbial communities from Lake Croche, Canada to study carbon cycling - C_130625_EF_MetaG | ecosystem: Environmental > Aquatic > Freshwater > Lake | place: Lake Croche, Canada...
CAAGTCATGGCGCTGTTGGTCAAGCATCTCCACGCATTTGTCTCCGAGTCCCAACTCACCAAAGAGGAATGGATGCATGGCTTGGAGTTTCTGACGCAAAGTGCCGCCATCACCGACGCAGAGCGCAACGAATTCAGTCTGATTTCTGATATTTTGGGTATTTCGTCGATCGTGGACATTGTTTCTCAGCCTGTAGGGGGTACCTCCAGCAGCGTCTTGGGGCCGTTTCACAACCACGACTCTCAATTGAAGCCCAATGGCGTCGACTTGTCCGGCGATCAGCCGGGCGAAAGAACCTGGTTCCATGGCCGTGTCCTGGACACGCAAGGTCAAGCGGTTGCCCATGCTGAAATTGACTTTTGGCAAAACGCAGACAATGGTTTGTACCCCGCTCAAGACGCAGCCCAAGACCCGCACAATTTGCGCTGCAAAATCAAATGCGAAGCGGATGGCAGTTTCAATTTACTGACCATTCGGCCTCACCCTTACACCGTGCCGACAGATGGCCCTGTAGGGGCTTTATTGGCAGCCAGTCAACGCAGCATCTGGCGGCCCGCTCACTACCATTTGATCGTCAGTGCGCCGGGCTACATTGGCTTGGTCACGGAATTGTTTCCGCAAGGCTCTGACTACATTGACAACGACACGGTATTCGGTGTCCGAGAAGGTTTGATCGTGCCTTTTGTCACATCCAGCAATACGGAAATTGCGCATCGGTATGGCCTTGAGGCCCCTTTTTATGAAGTCCAATTCGACTTCCAAATGGTCAAGCAGTCCTGATTTAAAAAGACAGCCGCCATCCAAGGAGACCCCATCATGATCAAATTAAAAGCGGTTCAAGCAACATGGCTCGCCGCCTTGATAACGGCCTGCATAGGGTTGGATGCCCGCGCTCAAACCGAATGGCCCAAGGCCAAACCCGTGACCTTGGTGGTGGCATTTGCGCCTGGCGCCTCCACCGATATCGTGGCCCGGTCGTTGACTCAAAAACTGTCCGAACTCACGGGTGGTAATTTCATGGTCGAAAACAAAGGCGGCGCTGGCGGCAATATTGCTTCTAACCAGGTTAAGCGTGCTGCGCCCGATGGTTATACGATTTTGGTACACAGTGTGGCCTTTGCGGTCAATCCCTCGTTGTATGCAGAGGCAGGCTACGACGCCATCAAGGACTTTATGCCAGTCGCGCTGGGCCCCAAAACGCCCAACATCTTCACGGTCAACCCGAGTGTGCCGGTCAAAACTTTGCCGGAATTGGTGGAAGCGGCCAAAAAATCCCCCTTCAACTACGCCTCCTCAGGCATCGGAACCACAACCCATTTATCCATGGAGCGCCTCAAGTCGGCGGCCAAAATTGACATTGTCCATGTGCCCTACCAACCTGCTGCAGCCATCAATGCGGTGGTGGCCGGTCATACGCAAATGGCTTCGACCTCCATGCCACCAGCGGTCCCGATGATCAAAGCAGGCAAACTCAAGGCTTTGGCGGTCACCAGCGCCAACCGATCCCCTTTACTGCCCGATGTCCCATCCATCACTGAGTTCGGCTACAAAGAGTTTGATGACTACACATGGTTTGGCTTCTTTGCGCCCGCCGGCACCCCTGCTGCGGTGATCGAAAAACTCAATGCGGCATTGAACCGCGCCATGGAGTCTTCCGATGTTGTCGAAAAATTTGCCCAACTGGGCATGTCCAGTACACACAACAGCACGGCCGAATTTGGCAGCTTTTTAAGGGCCGAAGTGCCCAAGTGGGCCGCGGTCGTCAAGAGCTCGGGCGCTAAGGCGGATTGAGCAAGCCTTTTCAACAGGAGACTGCGCAATGATCCAGAGAAGACAGTTTATTCAATTTGCGAGCCTGAGCTCCAGCATGATGGCCTCTGTCTGGGCGGCAGGCTTTCCGGACAAACCGATCAAACTGATCATGCCTTACCCCACAGGCGGTGGCGCGGATCAGTGGGCGCGTATTGTCTGTGGCAAAGCAGAGAAAATACTGGGTCAACCAATTGTGTTTGATTACAAGCCGGGTGGCAGCACCACCATAGGCGCCGATGCCGCCGCTAAGGCCCCGGCGGATGGATTCACAATTCACTTGATCGACAGCACTGCATTTGCCTATGTTCCCAACATGCGCAAGGTCTCGTATGACCCGCTCAAATCGTTCACGCCCATTGTTCACCTTGGGGCTTTGCCGATGGCCTTGGTGGCGCACCCCTCAGTTCCCGCCAAAAATTTGCAAGAACTGGTGGCCTATGCCAAAGCCAATCCGGGCAAACTCCATTGCGCCAGCGCCGGTGTGGGTTCGCCCCACCACCTGATCGCAGAATTTTTCAAAATGCGTGCAGGCATTGCCATCAACCATGTCCCCTACAAAGGCGCAGCACAGTACATGGCCGACTTGGTTGGCGGCCAGGTGGACTTGGCTGTTTCGACTTTGGGGCCTGCCGTGCCCCATTTGCAAACAGGACGTATTCGCGCTTTGGGTGTTTCAACGGCCAAAAGATCAAGCGCTTTGCCCGACGTTCCCACCATTGCCGAGCAAGGTTTTGAAGGTTTCGACGAAAAGCCATGGAACTGCTTTGTCACCAACGCGGGAACCCCACCTGAGGCCTTGGATCGACTGCGCTCCGTCTTCCGGGCCACATTGGATTATCCCGAAGTTGTGGCGGCATTGCGTAAAACCGGCGTCGAAGAAATCGGCACGATGCCACTTGCGCAAATTGGAGAGCAAATGCGCTTGGATTACATCAAATGGGGTGAAGTGATTCGGCGAGCGAAAATCACCATGGACAGTTAAACCTGAGCGACCGCTTGAATGTCGAACCCCTTGACTGATTCGGCAAGACACTTTCATTTTCACAATTTTAAAAAGGAATTTCCAATGCGTTTGGCATCATTTTCGGCACACACATCGCCTGCGCAACAGCGCACGGGCGTCTTGTGTGGCAACGCGCTGTTAGACCTCCAGGCTGCAGCCCAGTTATTCGAAAAACAAGCACCTGCCTTTCCTGGGTCCATGAAAGATTTGCTGGCTGCAGGCCCTGAAGGTATGGCCAGAGCCCGAAGTCTGCTGACCCACGCCTTGAACAACGAGACAGCTTGTTCATCAGCCCTGCATCCGTTGTCGGGCATTGATTTTTTACCTCCGATTCAGGATGCGCACAAATTTTTATGTGTCGGCAAAAACTACCGCACCCATCTCGAAGAGTTGAAGCGAACAGATCTCATCAAAGAACTGCCTGAAGAACCCACGGGTTTCATCAAGCTGAACGATTGCCTCACGGGTCACAACACCAACGTTGTGCGTCCAGCGTCAGTCACCAACCTTGATTACGAGCCTGAGCTTGTTTTTGTGATTAGCAAAGCGGCCTACCAAGTCAAAGCTGAGAATGCATTTGAACATGTCGCCGGCATCACGATATTGAACGATTTGACCTGCCGCGACACTCAAAAAAGAGAAGTGGCCTCAGGATCGCGCTTTTGGACTGCCAAGAACGCGCCGGGCTTTGGCCCATTGGGGCCCTACATCATCACAATGGACGAGGTTCCTGATCCTTACGACATCTGGGTCACTTGCAGCGTCAACGGTGAACAGCGTATGCGGGTCAACACCAGCGATCAAATTTGGAAGTTACCCCGCATCATTGAACACTTCTCACGCCTGGTGCCTTTGATGCCTGGCGATATGTTTTCCACAGGTGCACCCGGAGGTGTTGCCGTTGGAAAACCCAACGCGGCCGATTTGTATTTAAAGCACGGCGATACCGTGGAGTGCGCCTTCGAAAATCCCGCCATGGTTTTACGCAACACCATTGTTGCCCCTGCTTGATCTCATTTGTTTGACCACCATGATTGAACGTAACACACTGATCTTGGCGATGGGTTTAATGAGCTGTGCCCATTCTTTCGCTCAATCGTCACCTGCTGCGGCAAGTGACTTTCCCAACAAGCAAGTCACTTTCATCGTGCCTTTTCCACCCGCAGGTGGTGCGGACACCTTGGCGCGCATCCTGGCGTCTCACTTAAGCACGGTTTGGAAACAGCAAGTCATTGTTGAAAATAAACCGGGCGCAAGCGGCCACATTGGTGCGGCTTATGTGGCCAAAGCATCGCCTGATGGCTACACCCTGATGATGAGCTCAACGGCCTCTTTGACCAAAGAAAACGCCCATCAATTTGCACCAGTTGCCTTGGTCTCAGCCGCACCCTATGTAGTCACAGTCAGTCCCAAACTGAATGTCAAAACCATGCGCGAGTTCGTGAGCAAAGCCAAAGCCGAGCCCGGTAAATTAACCTTTGGGTCCTCTGGCGATGGTTCAGCTTCACACCTCACTGTCGAATTATTCAAGCAAACGACCGGCGTGAACATGTTGCACGTGCCTTACAAGGGCACTGGACAGGCTGTCACCGATTTATTAGGTGGCACCATTGATTTGATGTTCGCACCCGGACAAACTGTGTCCCCCCATGTCAAAGCAGGCAAGTTACTGGCGCTGGCCGTCACCAGCGCCGAGCGATCCAAATCGAATCCCGAGTTACCCACCATTGCAGAGGCAGGCACCCCCAACTATGCTGCCGTTGGATGGTTTGGTTTGTTGGCGCCAGCGGCAACGCCAAAGTCAGTGATCAACAAATTGAACCAGGATATCAACACGGCATTGGCAGATCCCCAGATCGAAAAAACCATGCTGGCTGCCGGTGCTGAACCCGCAAAAATGAGTGCAGATCAATTCGGTAAATTCACCCAGGACGAACTGAACAAATGGGCCCAACTCGAAGCTGCAATGTCAGCGAAAAAACCCAAATAAGCTGACCGCGCAACACCTTATCGCGGGAGCTTTTCTCGATATTGATCAAACACCGCACCTTGCGCAAACATCTCCTCAACCTTTTCAGGTGCGTAACCCAATTGCTGCAAAACCTCATCGGTGTGCTGACCCAACCAAGGCGCAGGCATGCGAATGGTGTTGAGTTCTCCGCTGGATTTGATGGGCAAGCCGATGGTTTTCATGTTGCCAATGATCGGGTGCACGATGTCGTGGACCATCTTGCGTGACGCAATGTGCGGGTCGTGCATGATTTGCTCATAACCAAAAACCGGTCCACCGGGCACGCCCGCCGCATCCAATTTCTCAACCCAATGGGCCGTGGTGTTGCGCGTCAAAATGGCCTCGATATCGCGTTCAAGCGCATTGGCATTTCGGGTTCGTAAAGCTTGGGTTTTGTAGTCTGGATTCGAAGGCCATTCGGGTTGTTCAATCACTTGCTCACAAAAAGCCACCCATAACTTGGCCGAGCCTGCACCCACAGTCACATAACCATCCGAACTTCGATAGGCTTGGTAAGGGGCCGACCTGCGATGACGCGTTCCCGTGGCCGTTGGAATTTCACCTGAGCCAAAATAAGCGCCGAACTCCCATGGCGTCCAAGCCAAACCGGCCTCCAGCAAAGAGGTCTCCAGGTATTGGCCCTCACCGAACCTCAGCTTGCCAATCAATGCGCCCAAGATGCCGGACAAAGCGGTCACCCCACTGGCAATGTCGTTCATGGCGATACCCACCTTGGCAGGTCTGCCACCAGGCTCTCCTGTCATCATCATGATGCCCGACATGCCTTGGGCAACGATGTCAAAGCCACCTTTTTTCCCGTAAGGGCCCGTTTGGCCGAATCCTGACAAGGAAGCATAAATGACGCCCGGATTGAGCGCTTTGATGGCCTCGTAACCCAAGCCCATGCGTTGGACCACACCTGGCCTGAAATTTTCCATCACGATGTCGGCTTGTGCTGCCAATTTGAGGGCCACTTCCAGTGCCGCAGGGTCTTTCAAATTCAAGGCAATGCTTTTTTTGTTGCGGTTGAGCACGGCAAAGCAATAGGATTCGCCGTTGACTTGGGGCTCAAAATTACGGGATGTATCCCCTTTGTCGGCATTTTCTAACTTGATGACGTCTGCCCCCATGTCACCCAGCACCATGCTGCAGTAAGGACCCGCCAGCACATTGGTCAAATCGAGGACGCGAATACCAGACAGGGGCAGAGGCATGGAATGTTCTTTCTTTAAATTAGATCAAAATACAAAGCTCAACGCCCCCGGAATACCGGTTTGCGCTTGGCCATGAAGGCCGTTCGGCCTTCCTTGAAGTCTTCACTGTTGAAGCATGCGGCCACCGCTTGATCGCACAGCGCAACATTTTGCAGGGATTCGTTTTTGACAATTTCGCCAACAATGGTTTTGATCGAAGCCACCGTCATGGGCGCGTTGGCAGAAATCATTTCGGCGTAGTTCTGAACATAGGCCAGCAAATCTTCTGCGGCGACCATTCGATTGATCAGCCCCATGGTCAGCGCTTCTGATGCTGTGAATTGCCTGGCAGTGAAGAAAATTTCCTGCGCAAACGAGGGTCCGACGACGTCCACCAATTTGCGGACACCTTCGAATTCATAGCCCAAACCCAGTTTGGCAGCGGGCACTGCGAATTTTGATATGTCGGCCGCAATGCGGATATCGCAATTCAAAGCGACCGCTACACCACCGCCAATGCAGTAGCCTTGAATCATGGCGATGGTGGGTTTGTTCAAGCACTTGAGTGCTTGCATGCCTTTGGCTGCAACAGCGTCGTAATGACGGGTGGCCTGCGCCGAATCGCGCTGATCGGCAAACTCGGAAATATCAGCGCCCGATACAAAGGCCTTTTCACCAGCACCGCAAACAATCACCACGCGGATTTCAGGATCCGCGGCGAAATCATTGGCGACAGTGGCCAGGCCCTCCCACATGTCCAAGGAAACCGCATTGTGCCGCGCTGGATTGTTGAAAATGATCCAGCCGATATGCGTGTCTTTGCGAGCCTGCATCTTGTCTGTTTGGAGCAAACGCATGAGTCTTTATCCAATCAAAGCCAATACGTCAATGTCATAGAAATCAATCTAGGCGCATTCAAACCAAATGGTGCTTCATCACCAGCGGTGAGAGGCGCGACTGGACCTGCGCCTTCAGCGCATCCTTTTGCAAACCGGACACGCCGAGGATGGTGACCGTGATCAATTGACCATGAACCTCGTGGCTCATCACGCTGACGTCAAACGAAACCCCATCCTGAGCCAAATCAGACAGCAAGTCGCTCACCATTCGCTGTGCAGCATCCGTGCGCAAGGCGGGTTTGAAAATTTTGCCAACACCCGTCAAGGGCATGACTTCAATGAAACTCAAACGCACAGGCACCGCGGCGCGCTCGGGTGTTCGTTGCCTGACAAAGTCCAACAACTCGCCATTGTCTATCGTCATGCCCGCTTTCAATTGCACATAGGCAACGGGTAATTCACCAGCGTAGGCATCGGGTTGACCGACTACAGCGGCCAAACCTACCGCCGGATGTTGATAGAAAACCTCCTCCATGGCCATCGGATCAATGTTGTGTCCACCGCGAATAATCAAGTCTTTGGCACGCCCCGTGATCCACAAATACCCATCATCATCCAATCGGCCCAAATCACCCGAATTGACCCACCCCGGCGAGACAAAGGCGTCTTGGTTGTGGCGTTCGCTCAGATAACCATGGAAGACGCCGGGCCCCGACATGGCGACGACACCAATTTCGTTGGTGGCGCATTCGCCAACTAATCGTCCCTGTGCGTCGACTTTGACAACACGCACCTTGCTGTAAGGCAATGCGTGTCCGACAGAGCCCAAACGGACAGCCCTGTCAGGGTAGCTCATGACATGGACACTGGAGGTTTCGGTCATGCCGTAAACCTCCAACACAGGCACTTTCAGTGTCTCGGTATAGGTTTTGCAAACTGCCACCGGAATGGCGGAACCGCCGCCCGATGCAATTTGGATGCTGCTGACATCGGCTTGCCCAATGGGTATCGATACGGCCGCAGCCAGCACTGTGGGTACTCCGCCAAAAATTGTGGGGCGATACCGCGCCACCAATCGCCACACATTCTGGACTGCAGCAGGGTCGCGCCAACCCGCAGGGCTGAGGACAACCAAGGAGCCGCCATTGGCCAAAATGGCCAAGCCTTGGGTCAAGGCCCCACCCACATGAAACAAGGGCAGACCAAACAACACGGGCCGGCTTGGTTCAATCGGCATGGTCAACCGCAAAGCCCACGCCTGATAAACCTGATTGCCATGCGTGTGCCTGACCAGCTTGGGCGTGCCCGTTGTCCCGCCGGTATGGAAATAGCCTGCGGTATCGGTAGATTCAATCACGCGGCCGCACACCAATCGGTCACCCGGGTAATGCGCCAACCGTTCATCAAAGTTGAATATTTTGTTGGCTTCATCGGCACCCCCCTGAACCACCAGCATGGCTGTGAGATCGGATAGTTGCGACTTGATTTGCTGGACTTTTTCCCAAATGTCGGTGCCGGGCACGGGTCCCAACACCACCAACACCTTGGTCTTGGCAGCCCTCAGGATTTCTGCCAGTTGGTGCGGTGCCAACAAGGGGTTGACGGGGTTGGCGATGCCCACCGCTTGGGCGCCGAACAAGGTATAAAAACTCTGCGGCAGCAAGGGGAGTAAAAAACTCACCACATCGTCAGGCCCGATACCCAGGTCATGAAACAGGTTGGCAGCCTGAGTGACCTTGGCCATGAACTGGCCATGCGAAATCACCACGGGCTCTTGATCGGCATCGGCTTTGGGCAAAAAATGGATGGCAGGTGCTTCAGGGTCCACAGCAGCTCCCGCCTGCAAAGCAGCATAGGTGCTTTGCGCCGCAATCCGCTGGGCATAAGGCATGGTCTCAAAGTCAGCCACATCGGCATCACTTCGAAAGCGCGGGAGACTGGCACCAATGAAGCGATCAAGCAAATGCGCAGAAGACATGACAGACTTTCCAAACGAACCAAGCCAAAAAGACAGCGAATCAGTATCGCATCCAGAGAGGGGCTGTATGTCCTCGGAAAAACCCTCGTCTCTTGCTAGTGCTTTCTTTGGGCAATCAGCGGAATGATGGACGGCAACAAGGCATGCGGATCACCTTCTTTGCAGGCCTGATCCAAGGTTTTTTGGACAGCGCCGGCCACCGTGCGGTCTGCCTGCATGTCGGAAGCCATCTGGTTGTAGTAGGTCAGATCTTTCAAACTGTTGGCCAAGCTGAAACGCAAACCGGAGGTGTCGCCACTTGCAAGAAAAGGTTTCAATCTTTCCAATGCAGCGCCCCAACCGCCGCCCATGGCTAATACATCGACAAAAGTTTGTGCATCCACACCTGCGGACTGGGCGCAGGCTGCGGCTTCCGCAATCAAGGTGACCGTACCCAGTGAAACATAGTTGTGCAGCAATTTCATCCGATGACCCGCGCCAATGGGGCCCGCATGGACGATGTTTTCTGCAAAACACCCCAAAATGGGTTTGCACGTTTCAAACAAATGTGCATCCGCGCCCACCAACAAATTCAGTCGTCCCTCGGCAGCCTCCTTGGGCGTTCTGGTCATTGGCGCATCCATGAAGGCACCGCCTTTGTCGATCACCCACTGCGCCACATGTTCGGTAGAGGTGGGAACAGCTGTCGAGCAATCGATGACGATGCATCCTGGTTTCATGCCCTGCAAAACACCCTGCTCTCCCGTTAACACCGCTTCGACTTGCGGGGTTCCAGTGACACACAAAATAATGACTTCAGATTGGCTGGCGACTGCGCTGGGGGTTTGGGCTGTAAGGGCGCCAGCCGCCAGCAGTGACTCCAAGGGCTGGTTGCCCGCATGCTCAAGGACGGTGAGCGTGTGGCCATGCTTGAGTAAATTGGTCGCAATGCCGTGCCCCATCAGGCCAATGCCAATCATGCCTATTTTGTAACTTGTCATGCAGTTGCCCCTTCCAATGGCGTGGAAAAAATTACCGGACCCAGGGTTTGCCTGCCAGCCAATCGGCGCCGCGTCCATACAGGTCTTGAACCGCTTGTCCTTTGAGCATCGGCATGTCCATTTTGACGGTGTACCCAATGCGCGTTTGGATGTAAGCAAGGTGGCGGTAGCCTTCAGGGAAGTTGGCAAGCGCCGACGCATCCAGCTTCAAGGTGGCGCAAGGGTCCACCGGATCGATTCTGTCTTTTTCATAAATGGGTTGGCGATGCACCAAACCCCATACACCATTGCGGCACTCGAAAAAATCGTAAAAACGACCTGTGCACACCACGTCGCACAACACATCCTCAACCATGCCGCGCTGTGAAATGGTCATTTTGGTCTGCGCAATGGCCCGAGAACCGTTGACATCGATGGAAGATCCGCCAAGGAAGTGGAGGATGCTCACGCCTTTGTTCCATCCTTCGATGGTGACGCGGATGAACTCTTCAAAGGGCCCTTGAAACCAAGTCGCCATCATCACACCGTCGTCATGCCAAACCGTGCGAAAACGGTCCCATAAACCGGCGTCGCGCCAAACGGCCCAGTTCTCGACCAATTGGCGAATTTTCAGTTGTTCAGTCATTTCATGTGTCATCGGTTTTACTCAAGGGCATTTTGTTACTATATTTTAAAGCAGCCTGGCGGCGTGTTGTTGGGTCAGCCCAAGAGGGGCCTGCATCAAGCGATATCGTCGGCAATCGTATTGCGCAAAATACCCACTGCATCCACTTCAATTTCGACCACATCGCCCGGCTTCATGAACAGTTGCGGCGTGCGTTTGTTGCCGACGCCACCCGGTGTGCCTGTCACGATCACGTCACCGGGTTCAAGCGGAATGAAAGTCGAAATATAGGCAATCTGGCGAGGGATGCTGTGAATCATCATGTCTGTCGTGGCATGCTGCAACACTTCGCCATTCAAGCGGGTGCTGAGCGTCAGCGTTTGGCCTGGCTTGATTTCGTCAGCAGTCACCATCCAAGGTCCGAAACCTCCCGTGCGCCAAAAGTTTTTGCCTGCTGTCCACTGCGTGGTGAAGTTTTGCCAATCACGCACCGAGCCATCGTTGTAGCAAGAGTAACCTGCAATATGGTTCCAGGCATCGGCCTCAGCGATGCGACGACCACCCTCGCCAATGATGATGGCGATTTCACCTTCGTAGTCCAGACGGTGCGACTCGGAAGGACGCATGATGGCTTGGCCGTGCGCCACTTGAGATGCATTGACGCGCGAAAAAATAGCGGGCTTTTCGGTCAGATCGCGGCCCGTTTCCTTGACGTGGTCGTGGTAGTTCAAGCCCACGCACATGATTTTTTCAGGATTGGGAATGACAGGCAACAATTCGAGTTGGTCAAAAACCAAGTCAGGTGCATGGCTTGCCAGGGCCTGCGCGGCCTGGTTCACCATCTTCTTGGCAATCAATGTTTTCAAATCAGGTGCTTGCTGGCCCAAGAGGGGAGACAGGTTCAAAACCTTGTCGCCTTGCACGGCACCATAACAAGCGGTGTGGTTGAGCATGAAGCTGATGAGTTTCATTGAGACTGCTTTCAAGATAAATAAAAACGAACTTGGATTCTAGGCTGAGTCCCTGTGAGAAGTATTCAAGCTGTTCGCCCTGAATCAACCCGTCAAAGGCGCTCTCGAGCCCAAGGGTTTACACCCATGAGCACCGGGCCGATTCCCCATAGCATGTGCAAAAAGGACTTTTACCATGACAACCCCAACCCGCTTGCGACACCTGTTCAGTCTTTTGTGTATCGTCTTGTGCTGGATGCCCGGCATGGCCACAGCCCAAAATTGGCCCCTGCGACAACCGCTCAAAATGGTGGTGGTCTGGCCGCCCGGTGGTTCAGCAGACCAGGTTGCCCGGATCATTGCACCGGTCTTGTCTCAGCAACTGGGTCAGAACGTCATTGTAGAAAACAAGGCGGGCGCCTCCGGCGTGATCGGCACCACCAGCGTTTTGAATGCACCGGCCGACGGCTACACCGTCGGTGTGGTGTTCGACACCCATGGCGTCAACCCCAGCCTCATGCCCAACATGCCCTACGACACCAAAAAGGACATCACGCCCTTGCTGCTGGTGGGCACTTCGGCGATGGTGCTGAGCACCTATGTGGGCACTGACTACAAGACTTTCGCCGATGTGTTGGCCGCTGCCAAAGCGAAAAAGAACGTGCCCTTCGGCACCATCGGCAACGGCAGTTTGGGGCATTTGGCCATGGCCTTGCTCGGCAAGAACGGCAACATGGAGTTCAACCATGTCCCCTACAAAGGGGGTGGCCCCTTGATGGCGGACGCCATTGCCGGACATGTGCCACTCGCCATAGGCACCGTGTTTGTGAGCAAGCCTCACATCGACAACAAACGCCTGCGGCCTTTGGCGGTCACCTCGGCCAAGCGGGTCGCGGAATTTCCGGATGTCCCCACGATTGCCGAAGCCGGCTACCCTGGATTTGAAGCACCCGCATGGTGGGCCATCGTGGCATCTGCCAAAACCCCGCCCGAGTTGGTCAAGCGCTGGAATGAAGAACTCAACAAAGTGCTGCGCAACCCCGAGGTAGCGAACAAACTGAGCGCCCAAGGCATTGACCTGGCCGGCGGGAGTACA
>Ga0114959_10003427_pt1 | contig 12464 bp, 7 predicted proteins | sample C_130625_EF_Meta_FD_87317 | JGI IMG/M metagenome (GOLD analysis project Ga0114959, IMG submission 87317) | Freshwater microbial communities from Lake Croche, Canada to study carbon cycling - C_130625_EF_MetaG | ecosystem: Environmental > Aquatic > Freshwater > Lake | place: Lake Croche, Canada...
ACTACCCCAAGATGCATTGCAATTAAGTCACATGGGGTTTGCTGTGCATGATATACAAAAGATGTCATCCTACTATCAAGAAGTACTAGATTTTAAGATCACCGATCAAGGACAATTGGGAGCAGTTAGCCTTGTCTTTTTGAGTCGTAACGAAAACGAGCACCACCAGATTGTCATGGCTAATGGCAGACCTGAGCAATTAGCCTTTAATCCCATTAATCAAATCTCCTTTCGGGTTCCTAATCTTGCGTACTTAAAAATGTTTCGAGGGCGTGCACAGGCAAATCCGGGTACACATGATTTGGTCAGTATTTGTCATGGCAATGCCTTATCGATTTATTTCCGTGACCCAGAAGGTAATCGTATTGAAATCTTTTTTGATACCCCTTGGTATTGTGAACAACCTCTTCGAGAGACGGTTGACTTTGATTTATCAGACGAAGCTATTTTGCAAATAGCCTATGAAAGTGCCTCTTCAAGGCCGGGCTTTTGTTCCCGAGAAGATTGGTTGGCAAAGATGCATATCAAAATGAATTCTGGAGAACAACATTGAAACGCTTATCACTGATTATTTTATGTTTAGGAGTCGGTTTCTCATCTGCTGTTTGGGCACAAAAGCCAACTGAGGCTAATTGGCCCAATAAACCCATTCGGATGCTTCTAGGCTATGCACCAGGAGGAGGATCTGATATCGTCGCGCGCTTGGTTGCTAAAAATCTCGGTGATCGTTTGGGGCAAAATGTCGTTGTAGAAAACCATCCTGGAGCTGGGGGAACGATTGCGACCGATCTTGCAGCTAAAGCAAGTCCAGATGGTTATACCCTGTATTTTGCGCCAAGTGCTCATGCCAGTACTGCCGCCATTCGTCCCAAGCTGCCTTATGATCCCGTGAACGACTTTTCATGGATTAGCATGGTAACGACCTACCCAATTGCTTTTACCGTTTTACCAGAGTCTAAATTTAATAATTTATCTGACTTTATTCAAGCAGCTAAAAATGAGCCTGGAAAATATACCTACTCCTCAGTTGGTGTTGGTTCTGCCATGCACTTGGTTGGTGAGTGGACCTTCTCTGAAGCGAAAGTCAATGTAGTACATGTACCTTTTAAGGGGGGTACACAACCTTTTCAGGAATTACTGGGTGGGCGAGTAGATGTCATGATTGATACCATGACTTTGACAGCCTCTTTACTCAAAGATAAGCGCGTCAAACTGCTAGCCACAACTGCTCCGAAAGGATCTAGTCCAGTAGCCAATGCGCAAACCGTTGCGGATTTATATCCGGGCGTCACCTATGAATCCTGGCTGGGCGTTTCTGGTCCACCGAATATACCTCCAGCAATTGTCGAACGATTAAATAAAGAGATTCGTGCGATTTCAAATGAGCCAGAATTTAAACAACGTTTAATTGATTTTGGTGGCAAACCTTATGCAAGTTCACCGATGGAATTTAAGGCAAGAGTTGCAAGAGATATTGAGAGCTTATCAAAAGTGGCCCAACGTCAAAACATTCGACCTGAGTAATTACTTAGAGCGGCAGTTCTACACCCTTGCGTTCTATTTCTCGCGCCGTATATTTAAATAGAGCGAGTAGTAAGCAGGCAGCAATTGCTAGACTAATACTATTTCCTGCCCAAAATCCTGCTGCACCATGGAAATATTCAGGCACAAAAGATAGATGTTGGAAGGCCATTAAATAGCCACCTAAAAGTCCGACACCCCACAAAGAACCAGCATAGATGAGCATGGGCCAGAAAGCTACCCGATAACCTCGCAAAATAAAAGCAGCTGTAACTTGCAGAGCATCAGCCATTTGATAAATTGCGATAAACAGGAATAATTTGTGCGCCATGACACGTGCTTCAGGTTTTGGCGAATACAGATCAAGTAAAAAGTCTTGAAGGAACCAAACGATGATACCCAAACAAACACTTACAGAAGTAATAAAAATAACTGCAGACCATCCAACTTGCTCAGCCTCTTTGCTTTGTTTTGCTCCGAGATGCTGTGCAATCACAGTCATGGTGGCGATAGAAAGTGATAAAGGGATCATATAAAGCACGGTTCCCATATTGGCAATAATTTGGTGGCCAGCCAAAACACTCGTACCAAAACGAGCAATAAAGAGCGCCATAAAAGCAAATGAAGTCACTTCAATCAAATAACTAAAACCGATGGGTGTTCCAAGTTTGAGGATATTCCAAATTCTAGGCCAGTTTGGTAGACTAAATTTAGAAAAAATACCGTAAGGTTGATAGCTTTTTTGCGTACAAATTAAGGTGGTTACGGAAATCACCCAAAACCACTGGACAATCACGGATGCTAAAGCACAGCCTGGACCACCCATTGCTGGAATGCCGAAACCACCGAAGATAAATAAATAATTAAGGGGGATTTTTAAACAAAGGCCTATGACTTGTAATTTGGTGATTACTTTTGGTTTAGAAATGGCGTTATGCAATGCCATATAGGCCCTCATAATCATCGTTCCAGGCGTACCCCAAGCCAGAATTTCCAGATACAGACGAGCCTTAGCTTCAATACTTGGAGAAACATCACCCAACGCCAAAAAGGGGCCCGGATGTAATAAAACAAAAATACCCACTGCTGAAGTACACATTGCTAGCCAAAGCGTTTGACGCGTATCCTCACCGATTTCTGGAAATTTTTTAGCACCATAGAGTTGACCCCCGATGGCATTTAACGCTGACAAGATACCAGTTAAGCCAACATAAATACTAATAAATATTGATGATGCCATGCCTAAGGCTGCTAAATCATCTGTCGAGTATCTAGCTGCCATCGCTGTATCCATTACACCAAAGGCAATGACCGCGAGTTGACCTAAAAGAATCGGAACTGCCAGATCTAGAATTTTGGGAACATCTCGTTTTAAACGAGGAAAGATATTTGCTAGAGAGCTAGTCATTCATTACCTAAAAATTATTTTACTGAGTAAAGACGTAAACGCTCGTCTTTGTCACTATCACGACGATCTTCCCATAGAAGCGTTAAACGTTGTTGATTGATGATAGCAGAGGCTTTTGCTTCTTCCGCTGAGTGAGTTAGCATCAAATCACACTCTGGATTATCTTGAAGAGGTAATCGCGTGAAATATACAAAAGAGGCTAATTGAGAATCACCCAAAAAGCTACTATCTATACATCTAAATTTTGCGGGTAAGGCTTTTGCAAATCTCTGCGCTACAGGTTGATAGGTTTTGGCGTAATTGATGGTAGGTAACCATAAAGTCATCAGTAAAACCCACATTAAAGTAGTACCTGATGCGGAAATAACTAAACAGCGCCAAATCACTTTTGGTGCTCGAGACATCCGCCACCGCACAATTAAAATCCAAATAGTAGTAATAATCATTGCAATTAATAAATCTAAAGCGTTGAACTGAGCCACAAAGCCTGGTAGGTAACGTGCTACATTATTTGCAGTTACCTCTGGATAGCCAGTTAATTTAGCAAACCAGATCACCCAAATAAACCCTGCAACGATCGTAAAAGAAAGCAAAGATAACCAGTCAATAAAGCTAATCAGTCCCCTACGTAAAAAGGGCAGGCCAAAAGCAGCTAGGGTCGACATAGCAGGAATCAAAAGCATCAGATAACGTTCACTCAAATCCTGATTAAATAAAAATAGAATTAATTCAGCGAATAAGATACATCCCGGAATGGTGAGGTGAGAAGCGCTTAAACCTTGGCGACCATTTTTCGCCCAAATATAAATACTCCAAAAACAGAGTGGCCAAACAGGCCATGTATAACTCCAAAAGTTGATGCCTAAGAACTCAAGGCTATTGAGAGTTACAAATCCTTTGAATTGATAGATGCCCCACCAGACCGTCACTGCTTGATGGATTCTTTCCGGTGCGACATGGTTAAGAGCCCAAAGTAAAGGCCAAAGACCGCTTACTAGACCAAAACCAATGATGAGCGGGAAAACCCATGAGTAAATAATATTTTTTTTACGTATATGAAAGCTTATTAGACTTGCTACACATAAAAACAGCGCAGTCCAAAGATTGCCAGATAAGGCAATAACACCCAGAGCGACCCCTGCAATCGATCCACCTTGAATCGGCTTATCAAATCCTCGCATCGAGCCATAGAGTAGTAAGCTAATGCCGAGTAGTTCCATAATCAGAGGTGAGGCCTCATGTACACGAATCGCAAGACCTATGCATGCCAAAAAGATTAATAGGGCACCGTCAGCAATTGTTTTGCCATATTCTTTTGGCGTGGGTTCACCACCAAATGCAAATGCCATCGGCTGTACTTCACTTCGTCTTGCTAATAAATAAGTGGCATACCAAATGAGTAAAGCGGTTCCCAAAAAGCACAGCCCTGAAATGAATCTAGCCGCATTTACTTCACCAATAAAAGGCCCAAGATAATGAATTGATAGACTACCAATCCAATAGGGGAGTGGGGGACCGACAATGGCATCTCGACCAGAAATATGTGGAAATAGCCAATCTTGAAGATTGCCATGCGCCATTGTCCACATGACACCAAAACCTTCAGCATCATCATTTTTCCAGGGGTCATGATTAAAGAGACCTGAAAGAGCATAAACAAGTGTGAGGGCCACCATAATTACACGGGGCATACTTGCTGTGGCGGCAGCGGATAATTTGAGAGTTTTATTCATCGGAATAAAAAAGGCAGCCTAACGGCTGCCTTAATTTTGTTATCCAATCATTATTTAGGAGTAGCTTTACCGCTAGCTTTTGAGCCGAATTTTTGTTTAAATTTCTCAACACGACCTGCAGTATCCATAATTTTCTGGGTACCAGTATAAAAAGGGTGTGATTCAGAGGAAGTTTCAATTTTTGCAAGAGGATACTCTTTACCATCTTCCCACTTGATTGTTTCACGAGTAGAAATTGTAGAGCGAGTTTTAAAGCTGAAGTTGTTTGATACATCAACAAAAACAACTTCTTTGTAATCTGGGTGAATACCTTGTTTCATAATAGTTCCTTAAAAGTTGAGGTAGCCATTGCAAAGGTCAACCGACACAATTCAATACTTTCCCGCGAAAACGATAATTATGACACAAAACTACATAAAAAGGCAGCTAAAAGGTCAAAAAACTGTCTTAATTAGCCGCCGCGACGCATTAAGTCGAAGAATTCTGAATTATTTTTAGTGGATTTGAGCTTATCAACGATAAAATTCATCGCTTCAATATCATCCATATCAGAGAGTAATTTACGTAGTACCCAAACTTTTTGCAGAATATCTGGCTTAATCAAGAGCTCTTCACGACGCGTGCCTGACTTATTCAGGTTAATTGCAGGATAGACACGACGTTCAGCTAAGCGACGTTCTAAATGAACCTCTAAATTACCAGTACCTTTGAATTCTTCATAAATCAAATCATCCATACGGCTACCCGTTTCGATGAGTGCAGTAGCGATAATGGTAAGCGATCCACCTTCTTCAATATTGCGGGCGGCACCAAAAAAGCGTTTTGGGCGTTGCAGAGCATTTGCATCCACACCACCAGAGAGAACTTTTCCAGAAGAAGGAACGACCGTATTGTAGGCACGGGCTAAACGGGTGATAGAGTCAAGCAAAATAATCACATCTTTTTTCATTTCGACGAGACGTTTAGCTTTTTCGATCACCATTTCAGCTACTTGAACGTGACGCACTGCAGGCTCATCAAAGGTCGATGCAACGACTTCGCCACGCACAGATCGTTGCATTTCAGTCACTTCTTCTGGGCGCTCATCGACTAGAAGAACGATCAAAATAGCATCAGGATGATTAGTTGAGATGGCATGAGCAACGTGTTGCATCATCACTGTCTTACCGGATTTAGGAGAGGCAACAATCAAACCACGTTGACCAAAGCCAATAGGTGAAATCATATCAATGATACGACCAGTTAAATTTTCTTCTGCCTTGATATCACGCTCTAAGAGCATTGGGCGATCAGGATGAAGAGGAGTTAAGTTTTCAAACATAATCCGGTTTTTGAGTGCTTCCGGAGCTATGTCGTTAACTTTATCAACTTTAACTAGAGCAAAATAGCGTTCACCCTCTTTTGGAGTTCTTACCTCGCCCTCAACTGCATCACCCGTATGTAAATTAAAGCGACGAATCTGAGCAGGAGAGATATAAATATCATCTGGGGAAGCAAGGTAGGAAGATTCAGGAGATCTCAAAAAGCCAAAGCCATCAGGCAGGACTTCTAAAACACCATCGCCAAATACCGTTTCGCCATTTTTTGCACGATTCTTCAGAATGGCGAACATCAGTTCTTGTTTACGCATCCTTTGTGTATTTTCAATTTCAAGGGAGGCGGCCATTTCTAAAAGTTGAGAAACGTGCAGAATTTTTAATTCAGTGAGTTGCATAGTCTGGAGTAGTTGTAGTGATTAATAAATGGCCATATTTAGATTGGCTTGATGATGGAGGTTTGAGAATTTATAAATAAAACACCAATAATAAGAGGGGGAGGTAGCCGAATGGCAACAGATAGATTTAAATCAGTAACATATTTAAATCTATGTTTGAACAGATTCTAACACTATAAATTAAGAAGCAACAAATTTCCCCCACTAAAAAAACAACAGTAGGGGAGGTGTTGTTTACAAATGAGAATCTAAAAATGCTGTTAATTGTGATTTTGCGAGGGCGCCAACTTTTTGTGCCGCAATTTCACCGTTCTTAAAAAGAATTAAAGTTGGAATACCACGAATACCAAATTTCGCTGGAATCTCTTGATTTTCATCAACATTAATTTTTGCGATTTGAATTTTGTCACCATATTCTTTAGCAACTTCCTCAAGAATTGGGGCAATCATTTTGCAAGGACCACACCATTCAGCCCAAAAATCTAATAGAACCGGTTTACCAGCTTGAACAACATCAGTTTCAAATGAACTGTCTGTAATATGTTTGATTGCTTCGCTCATGATGCTTCCTTAATCATAATTTAAATGTAATACTAAAAACTTGTAAGATAAGAGTTGGATTTATTCAACAATAACGAATATCTTAACCTAAAACACTTTACTTCTCTTGCTGGAAAAATATTTTTAACATGTCATTGATTGAAAAAAGTGTTTTAGCTCATGATGTTGCATTGCAAGATGTAGCTAATCAGATTTGGACACTTGCGCTGCAAAGTGGTCAAACACCGATTGTTTTGACATCTACCTCAGGTCCCATTAGTGAACTTAGACGACTTCTAGAATTTTCACGACCAAAACCTATTAATCCAAAAATTGCTTTTTTACCCAAAATTTTAAGTGTGTCAGATTGGTTGTCACAAACCCCAGGTTTGATACATTTCCCCCCTGTACTGACACAGTTGCAGCGTTGGGAAATGGTTTACGGTGAGCTTGCTAAGCACAAAAAAATCCAAAGTCAATTTGGAGTAATTGGTGAAAGCGGACGATGGGCAATGGCTAAGGCGATTGTTCAAGCTTGTGACTTTTTAACCCAGTCCAATATCGCTTTTGCATTCAAAGATTCTCCCGAAACAGCAAACACCTTTGTACAAATACAAATGCAGTTTGAGGAGACGATTAAAAATGCCTATCCTCATAATTTAGAATTAGCCAATGAAGAAGGGCAGCTCATCTTTGCTTTTTGGAAATATCTCTGTAGTACAGAAGATCCATTTGTGCGTGAACGCATGGCATATCAATATCGCCAGCAAGAATTAGAAATATCCAAACCGCCACCCTTAGTGTGGTTAGAAATGGCAACGCCCACCAAGACAGTACGCACTATCCAATCTGATTTTTTAAAAGTATATGCCCAGCATCAAGACGTATTAAAGATTGAGATTGATTGGCAAAATAGCGCCTTATGGCCAGAATGTATTACACAAAAAACTACGCATTTTGATACAGCCACCCTTGAACAAATTAAACATAATCGTCAGAAATTTCAGCAACAAACTTGGCGTATTATTTCTCAACCTAATTTTGAGAAGATGGCATGGGCTGCCCTCGCATGCATCCAAGAGCACATTCAAGCTGATCGTAATAATATCGCCATCATTGCTCAAGATCGTTTAGTGGCCAGACGTGTAAGAGCATTACTTGCACGCTATGGAGACCACCTCGCCATTAAAGATCAAACTGGTTGGAAGCTAGCGACAACCAGCGCAGCTGCTGCCGTAAATAGCTACTTGCAATTGACGATAAATCCTGATGGCCCTAGCCTTGTGAATTTATTTGGGTTCTTAAAAAATCCGATGTTAGATTGGAAGTCATTCCTTGCGCCGTTTGTAGAGCAATTAGAACTCGATCCCTTAGATTTTGCTTGGTGGATGGAAAGTCGACTTTTATCTAGTTCTGTAGGTAGTGGTTGGCAAGAGATGCAATCCGTCTTTACCCAAGAAATTCGTCAGGATGAACATCCAAATAGTTCAGAGTATTGCCAAATTGCACAAGCATTACTTACGCAATTACAAACTTTTAGTTCAATATGGCAAAGTGCACGACAAACGAGTAAATCGTGGGTAAATCTCTTGAAAGAGCAATTAGATATTTTTGGCATGATGGAGTCCTTAGTCGAAGATGAAGCCGGACAAAGTTTTTTAGATATGTTGGAAGAGTTGCAAGAATTAAATCAAGAAACACTCAAAAATACCGCCTGGACAAGTTTGCTTGATCAGTGGATTGATCAAGCAAGTTACTCACAAAAAGCCCAAAAAAAATCCATTAATATTACGTTTATACCCTTATCAGCTGTTCGGCTGAATCACTATGATGCGGTTGTTTTGATAGGGTGTGATGATCGCCAATTGCCAAGTAAAAAAGATTATGGTTCTATATTTTCAAGGGCGATGTTAAAAGAGCTTGATGAAGTATTACCAGAGTCAGAATATATCCAACAAGCGCGAGATCTATCACAACTACTAACTTCGCATGCTCATGTCGATTTATTGTGGCAAGAGCATCAACAAGCGCAAGAAAAAAATCGTGTAAGTAGCTGGTTGGCAAGGTTACAAATAGACATGCCTTATTTAAAAACGACTATCGAAATCAATAGTGGTGAAATATCTAATCATTTACAAATACGGTCCAGCACATCAATCATTAAATCAGACTTGTTGCCTAATAAGATAAGCCCGAGCGCCTATAAAGCATTACGCTCGTGCCCCTATCAATTTTACGTATCGTATTTATTAGGGTTGAGATCACCTAGGGCATTGCAAGAGCAATCTGACTTTGGACAAATCGGCAGTTTATTACATGCCATTTTGAATCAGTTTTATCAAGATTACCAAAAAGAAATTCTTACAGATGAACGCAATAAACGTCAATGGATGATTGATAAATTGATGAAAATTTCTGAAGAGCAATGGCGCATACTAATTACACAAAATGGACAGTTATTTGCAGATCAACAAAAATGGTTAAAGCAAATTCCTTCAATCGTTGACTGGCAACTTGATCAAGAGAGTAAAGGTTGGACATTTGCTGAGTCTGAAAAGACAGTTGAGTTTTCTTTGCAGCTCACTAATGGAGATTTAATTACCATTTATGGCAGAGTTGATCGCGTGGACATCAAAGATAATACGGATCTAAAGGTTTGGGACTATAAATTTAAAGACGGTAATCAATTAAAAAAATCAAATGAACAAATAAATGATGATCCGCAAATCCTTATTTACAGTAAGGCCCTTACTGAAACCCATCGGTATCGACAACAAGAAGTTAAATACGCTGGCTGGGTCAGTTTAAGAGAGGCAAAAGATGATCATAGAGATCTAGAGATAAATGTTGGCTCGGAAATACTCAATCAGATTGAAGAGCAAATCCAACAAGATCTTAATCATGTTTGGACAGGAGGATCTATGCCTGCAAATGGCCCTCAGCAGGTTTGTAAATATTGTGATGCTCGTGGTATTTGCCGCAAAGGAATTTGGGAAGCATGAGTGAAGAACTGACCAAAATCGCCTGCGATCCTAAGACATCCGTGGTAGTTGAAGCCTGCGCGGGAAGTGGTAAAACCTGGTTACTCATTTCTAGAATCTTTCGATTATTGTTAGATGAAGTGCAACCTAGCCAAATATTAGCCATAACATTTACCCGCAAAGCAGCGCAGGAGATGAATGATCGTTTGGCTAAACTTCTTTTGGAGATCCATCAAAAACCTGACGCTGAAGTGATCAATGAGCTAGTGAATCGAGGTCTCACTGACAAAGAAGCCACGCAACAATTACAGCGTGCAAAGGCCTTATATGAACAAGTCTTGAGTCAACCACAAGTGATTGCTATGGAAACATTCCATGGTTGGTTTAGTAGAGTTAGTTCTGCTGCACCTATGACCTCAGGTATCGTTAATCAAGGAAGCTTACGTGAAGATCGTCAGCGTTTATTAAAAGAAGCGATGGCGGATTGGTGGAAACGTCTTGGTTCTGGAGAGGGTGATTTTGCTCATCTCCAAGAGCATTATTTAAGACTGTTGGATTTGATCTCTAAATCAGTCGCCGATAAACTTTTAGAAGGTGCTTCGAGTATCCTGGAGCAATTAAGTGCTTGGCAACAGTATTTTCAATCATTGCCAATAGATAAAGATCCTTTGCAAATGTTAGAGGAGAAACTACCACTTCTACATCAACCAAGCCCTTTGCAGAATCTACATGACCTAACACAATATGATTGGCAGGGCTTACAGACTTGTTATCAATGGTACTCAAAAAGCACTGCTAGTAACGATGTGAAGTTAACAACTGCACTAAAACAATTACTAGATGCGCAACAGATTGGTGTTCATCAAGCAAATTTAATCGATCTCCTTAAATTAGCATTACTGAATAAAACAGCACCGAATAATCCAAAGGCGAATATTTTAAATTGTTCAACAGCATTAAATACTATTTTGACGAATTCTGGAAGAGTTGATTTGCAGACTGAAATACCTCGAATTTTTGAAAATTGGTTAGATTTACTTGAGCGTTACAAACTCTGGCAAAAAGAACAAAATCTATATCAACTGAATCAGTCGTGGATGATCTTAGGAACCTCAATAGCAAAACACTTTAAAGAATATAAAAAGAATCACAGAATTTTAGATTTCAATGATCTTGAAATGAATGTCGCACAGCTGTTAAAAGATGAAGTTCTGGCCAGTTATATTCAAGTACGACTTGACGCCAAATACAAACATATCTTAATTGATGAGTTTCAAGATACTAATCCAACTCAGTGGATGATTCTCAAAGCTTGGTTAAGTGGTTATGGGGTGGGTGATGAGCGACCTAAGATATTTGTGGTGGGAGATCCCAAACAATCTATATATCGTTTTCGTAAAGCGGATGCACGTTTATTTGAAGCAGTACAAGAATTTTTACAACGTGATTACGGCGCAAAATTACTTAATAAAAATGATACAAGACGTAATCCACCCGCAGTTGTTGAGAGTGTAAATCAGGTATTTTCTGTGGTGAAAGAACAAATGCCCGATTACAGGTTCATGGATCATAAAACCCTTTGGAAGAACCACCTAGATACGCCTGTCGATACAGATATATTTTGTCTAGACCTCATTCCAAAGATTAGTAAAGAAACGGCATTAGAAACTAGAAATCCATTTTTAGAAGGTATGTTGGATAGTACTCGAGGAGCTGCCGCAAATCAAAACTTAATGGAAGCACAACAAGTAGTCAGTATCATTAGCCATTGGTTAGCTACCAAATCTGTGATGGATGATAAAAATACAGGGTGTGTTCGAAAAGCAAATCCAAGTGATTTTTATATTTTGGTACGAAATAAAACTCATATTCTGGAGATTGAGACTGCTCTCAGAAAGTATGAACTTCCATACCAAAGCCCACGCAAGGGGGGTCTATTACAAACCTTAGAAGCAGCTGACCTTAGCGCACTTTTAAATGTCTTACTTACCCCTAGTAATAATTTGGCATTGGCACATGTTCTCCGAAGTCCCTTATTTTCTTGCGAAGAACACCAATTACAACAATTAGCCAGCTTGGCACACAAAAAATCTTGGTGGTATTTTTTAGAGAAAATGCCAGAAGAAAATATTCAAAAAGCAAGTCGCCTACTCAATCGTTGGCGCACGCTAGCAAATCATCTCCCCGTACACGATTTACTCGACTGTATTTATGAAGAGGGTGAAGTGTATGCTAATTACTCTAGGGTATGTCCACCCCTGATGCATTCTAAAGTATTAGCTAATTTAGAAGCATTTTTAAAACTTGCTTTAGATACTAATGGAGGACGATATCCATCTCTCAGTCGTTTTATTGAAGAACTGCTGATACTTACCAAAGGTGCAGAAACGGAAACTCCAGATGAAGGTGAAGTACTTGAAGCTTTTGATGATCAAGAAGATGATGATATTGAGGAAGATCAAACTGCCATTAAGATCATGACCATTCATGCGGCAAAGGGGTTGGAAGCCCCCTTTGTCTTTTTAATGAATACCAACAATGTTCCATCAGAAAAAGATAGTACAGGC
>Ga0114959_10003428_pt1 | contig 12463 bp, 10 predicted proteins | sample C_130625_EF_Meta_FD_87317 | JGI IMG/M metagenome (GOLD analysis project Ga0114959, IMG submission 87317) | Freshwater microbial communities from Lake Croche, Canada to study carbon cycling - C_130625_EF_MetaG | ecosystem: Environmental > Aquatic > Freshwater > Lake | place: Lake Croche, Canada...
AGATGGTGGTAAGAATTTGGCCATCAAATATGAAACTGAATTATTAGGAGAAATTCCCATTATACAAGGCATTCGTGAAGCGGGAGATGATGGTCGCCCGGCGGTAATGTCGGAAGGAATGGTGGCAGAATTATTCAGAAATGCAGCCGAATTGCTGGCTCAACAAGTGGCAATAAGAAATGCGACAAAAGAAAAAACAGCGCCTGTACAAGTTAAAGTATGATGTTCGATGTTCGATGTTTGATTTGAGTGAATCTACAAACATCGAACATCGAATAATGAGTTACAAAACCATTTCCTTTTTTAAATCCTCTAAGCACTTATTGCACAGACAATTACCGTCAAATTCCCATTCGGTAATATTAGCGATATACTCCGTTTCGGCTCTGGTCAGAACGGCCTTCATACAATCGCATTGTAAGATATTATTAACTTTACAAACGAATATTTCTCCACATCGTGGGCACGAATCTGGAGCGTGTTTTTCCATTTACTTTATCATTTATCTCATCGTAAATATTCCTTATTAATTATTAGGGTGCGTTTTGGAATGTCGCTTTCTTTTTATTCAATTATTAAAATTTTATTTAAATAAAAAGCCTTCTGGACCAATTCCAGCCTTTAAAGAATCAATTAATGTTCCATTGGCTTGGTAACGAAAAACATAACCTGCTTGCTTGAGTGATGGAGAAAATCCCGCATAAATATTCCCAGTATTTGGGTCGGTGCTTAATCCAGAAAACACTTTATTTATGACAGGCTTGGTGGTTGAAATAGTTGGTTCATTGATGCCAAAACTGTACGTTTCTCCTTTTTGCTTATAGTTATCGGCAGCATCAGCGTAAGAATAAGCAAATAAAATAGCTGTTTTTTCTCTAGTAAAAGTAAAACTTCCCGCCGATTTTATGCTGTTGGGTGAAGCAAAAGCAATACGGCTTTCAACCGTTTTTGAACTTAGGTTGAACTTTACAAATTTTCCATCCGCATACAGCCATATTTTTCCATTGGCATCCGCACCAATTAATTGCGGTTCGTAACCAACTTCAATAGTTTGTTTAACCGCATCGCTTTGCGTATCAACAATTGAAATCGTCGTTGCATCGCTATAAGTTGTGGTGGTGACAATCGCTTCATTGCCAACAACCAATAATTTATTTGCCCCTTTTTGTACTGCAATTTTCTTAATTACTTTATTAGTCGTTAAATCAATGACTAAAACGTAGCCAGGCTTGTAAGAATAATCAGCATTGAAAGAATCCCAACACGTTACGTATGCTTTATTCATTCCTGCTTTTGCTACGTATCGAGGATTTTCAAGATCACTCGAAGGAATTTTTGCGACCGATTTAAAAGTACGGGCATTTACAATTTCAATGGCATCTTTTCCCGCCGTTGCATTGTCTACCAAAATAATTCCTTTACCATCTACTTCGGCATAATCACTCACGCCACCAGCCAAAGCGTTAATATTTTCTGTTTGAAAAATATCAAAACTAAGGGCTTTTGTCGTCGGATTGATCAAACTAATTGAACCATTATTATCAAAGAAATTTCCCCTGTTTATCACAAAAACGCCAGTATCGTAAGGTTGAGAAGGTTCCGGTTCAGAAGTTGATTTACAAGCATTTAGCCCTAAAAGCAAAGCATAAACGGCTAATGAACGAGGATGAAGCGTATTAAACTGCATGATTATTTTGATTTATTAGAAATTAAAATTATTGAATTTTATTTATTGAAAACATTCCCCGAAAACACTAATCCCACAGAAAAACTGCGCCCCGGCATCGCATTTTTTCTCACGCTTGAATAAACGGTATCCGTCAAATTATTGACTTGAAAAATAAGATTACTTTGAATTTTGCCGAAATGAATTTTGCCCGAAAGGGTACTATTTACGATAAAATAGGACGGAAATGGCTGCCCCGAATGGTCGAAAGTGATATAGCGTTCGGAGTTATAAAGCCCTTGAATAGTCAATGACCAATCTCGTTTACCTACGTATGCCGTTCCCGTGAGCGTGTGCCGAGGAACGTAAATTATTTGCTTACCAATAATATCAATGGCGTAAACATCATAGACTTTTTGCTGAGATGCATCGGTATAAGCATAAGTTGCCGAAATGCCTGCTAAATTGTTGTTTTTAAGGTATTTAACATTACTTGATATTTCAAATCCTTTACTTAATACTTGCTGTAGATTCTCAACTCGGTAGCCTTTGTCAGGATTCCAATACGTCCAATTATCAATCAAATTGTGATAGACATTTATGCCCAAAGATGTACTAATATTTGTAGAAAAAACTTGCTTCCAATTCGCTCCAATTTCCTTGTTCAATCCGCTCTCGGGCTGAATGTCAAGGTTGCCTAATACTTTCCAATAGCGTTCATTGAGCGTTGGTAAACGGTAACTTTTAGCCATATTTCCGGTGAGTTTAATTTGTGTTTTTTCATCTGAAATTACGGTATATTCGAAACCAAAAGATGGCGTAAATGGCGCAATATAACGAGTTGAGAATGCCTGACGAAGATTTAGGGAAGCAGTTAGTTTTTGGGTAAATTGTTGGCGTAATAAAGCAAAAATATCTTGTCGGCTTTCAGTAATTGCCCCTCCCCCATACCCATCAACTTTGGCTACGTAATACACAAATTCACCGCCAATTCTGAAGGAAGTTTGTTGAAAGGAATCTTTCTTTTTTATGGAAAATTCATGTTCTGCACGAGCAATGTACCTGTCTGTTTCTGAATGACTTGGCCTTAAAAAATCGCCCGTTCCATAATCCAAAATATCTTTCACAAAGCCTATTTTTACATTGGTATTCCCAAATTGATAAGTTGACAGAACACGGTAGGCTTTGGTTTGGGTAATTTCTCGAAAAGTAATCACATCGGGCTGAATGGCCAGTTTATTATCGGTCAGCCAAATATGTAAAGAAAGCGCATTTCCATTCTTTTTCTTCAAATATAAATCTTGAATAAATCCTGTTTGGGCGGTTTCTGATGGCTCAATTGGGTAAGTTCTCCCAGTGTTGTCGGTTCGTTCGGTTGAGTTAAAATGATTATTGAATTGACTTCCATAAAACAGGGTTTTTCCCGAAAATTGTAAGCCCGCTTTACGGAGTTTTACAAATCTCAAACCCGTTTGTCCATTGTAATTATCAAAACTTCCGTACTGACTGGCCACGGTTAAATTCGTGCCTTTTTGTTTCCATTTCGGAACGGAGCTCAGCAAAATACTCCCACCAACCGCATCTGTACCGACGCAACTGGCGGCAGAACCGTATTGAATTGACATTTCGTCGAAACCCAAAACCGGAACGGTGGAAAAATCCGTTTGGCCCGCCATTGGACTGTTAATATTTAAGCCATTCCAAAGAACCGCCGTGTGCATCGCCGCAGTGCCACGAAAAGAAATGCTCGTTAGTTGGCCAGAACCGTAACTTTTTAAAGCAATGGGCGATTGAAATTGTAGGAAATCGGCTAGAGTTTGGAACTGAAATCTGGCTAAGGTGGCAGAATCTATTTTTTGTACTTTCAAACCCGCCATGAAATATTCCGTAGCAAATCCCTTTACTTTTACTTCATCAATTGGCTGATTGGCAATTTCTTGGGCGTAGCCAAACAGGGGCAAAACTAAACCCAATAATGAAAATGCAGTTCGATAACGCACAGTATAAACGACAAAAGACATAACAAAAATCGTTAAGCCTTGACCAACGGAAATACCGCTGAAATTGACCAAGAAAATAAAAAGAGAAATTCTAACGCTCGGTATTGTTCATCTTCCGTAAACAGAAACCAAGAATGATTCAATGGCAGGTCTCCTGACTCGTTTTATCACTACCTAAACCTTCCCAATCAGCTTGTAGAGTTTTGTGTGCAAAGTAAAAAAACGCTACACGCTAAACTATAAACTCTAAACTCCAAATCAGTGGTTATTGAAGCGTGGTAATGACTTTATAAAACTTACAGTTGCGGGGACAGTATCGGCATTGAACCGATTTCCCTATTAAGCGTTAAACTCGTGCAGGGACGAGCGTATTGCACCATGAACTGTCGCAAAGGTAGTGGGAAAATGTGGTGATTATTAGTTGTAAATTAAAAATTAAATAAAAATTAAAAAACTGCTATTTCCATCACGCTCCTAATCAACCAAAAATGATTGAAAGTTGGGGCTCTGTTTACCCTCTCTAGTCAAAAACTTAACACAAAAAATTTTTTTGGCTTAAACCTTATTCATACATTTGTTTTTATTAAAATAACATTCGCTTAACATTTAAATAATATTGATAATGAAATCAGAAAATAAAAACCTGTCAAATGACATATCAGCGGTAATTTTAGGAAAATTACACGGACTCAATGCTAAAAGCGCTAAAAAATTAGTGAAAGCTGTTGATGATTGTGCTAAGGATATTGTAAAGAAATTTGTAAAATTTCAAAAAAATGAAGAAAAAGATCAGGAAAGAGAGGCTATTAAAGCGACAAAAAAATTAGTAGTCAAGGCTGAAAAAATAGCAAAAGCGAAAGAAAAAGCGGCTGAAAAAGCAGCGTTGAATGCTAAAATTGCGCTGGTGACAATTGAAAAGACTTCATCTTTAACTGTGCCTCCTCCAGCGCCAAAAGTAACGAAGACTCCCGATAAAAAAAACATTGCAAAAACTAAATCTGCTTCAGAACCTGTGGTTCTCAATGTTGAGCCTGTAACAGATTCAGAATAATTACCGACCATCAACTTAAAAAGAGCGTTTATCAAAAATAATTTATATTTTTGATAAACGCTCTTTGCTTTGTGGCATATTTTGAAAGCTCACACCTAGTCTGCCGATAGAAATGATTAAACAGATTCATTAAGCTTTTTTCTCATTAATTATCAAAAGTAAATTTGCTAAGTCATCATTATTGGTCAGCATTAATGATAACTTTATTGTTTTAAATCCTCGCAATCTCAATTCCATTTTGGGTTTATGCGTGTGCTAATAATTTCCTCAATTCAACGATCAAAACCAGAAATTATCATTATGTCGAATATCTTAGAAGCTCAACACGTTGTTAAACGTTACGCTGAACATACCGCCCTGGATGATGTAAGTATAGAAGTATCATCAGGCTCTATTTTTGGGCTACTTGGTCCAAATGGAGCTGGCAAAACCTCACTAATTAGAATTATCAACCAAATCACCGCACCCGACGAAGGGATAATTATTCTTAACGGTGAGCGCCTACAACCAAAACACATTGAAGATATCGGCTATTTGCCCGAAGAACGGGGGCTTTACAAAAAGATGAAAGTTGGCGAACAGCTTTTATATCTTGCTCAATTGAAAGGCATGAAAAAGGCCGAAGCACTCGAAAAATTGAAACGATGGTTCATTAAATTTGACATTAAAGAATGGTGGGATAAAAATGTGGAAGACCTTTCAAAAGGAATGCAGCAAAAAACCCAATTCATCGCCACGATCGTCCACGAACCTAAACTTATTATTTTGGATGAACCTTTTTCTGGTTTCGATCCCATCAATGCTAATTTATTGAAAGATGAAATTTTGGCATTGAAAGAACGGGGAACAACGATCATTTTCTCGACCCATAGAATGGAATCCGTAGAAGAATTATGCGATAATATTGCTTTGATAAATAGATCGAAAGTAGTTCTGCACGGGGGCAAAAAGGAAGTGAAAAATCGTTTTAAAGATAATTCTTACACGATTCAATTTACGGGAGTTTTGCCCAACGAAAACGGCATTTTTGAATTATTAAATACAAAAAGATTGGAAGACGATCTCATAGAGGCGCATATCCGTAATACCCAAGAGATGCCTGTAAATCAATTGATTAGCAATTTAATTGAGCATGTTGAACTAAAATCTTTTAACGAAAATATCCCTTCATTTAACGAAATTTTTATCAAGGTTGTAGGTGGAGAAGCTAACAATATATTGTAAAAATAGGACAGGTTTCTAACCTATCATTTCACATTTTTAACGACAGGATAGAAAACTGTTCGACCCAAAAAGCCATGAACAAAATATTACTGATCATACAAAGAGAATACCTGACACGGGTACGCAAAAAATCATTCTGGATTGCTTCAATTATTGTTCCATTTTTAATTGCAGGAGTTTATGCGATTTTGATTTATCTGGTTGTAAACTCAAACGAAACCAAAACCATCCAAATTATTGATGAGAGTGGTCTATTTAAAGATAAAATACAGTCCGAGAAAGACCTTAATTACAGCTTTATTAACAAGTCATTTGAAACGGCCAAGAAGGATTTTTTTAAAAGTGGTGCCGACGTGTTAGTTGATATTCCCAAAAACATTTTGAACAATCCGAGCGGAGTGAAAATGGTTGGTAAGAAAACCATTGGAATAGGAATACAACTTGACGTTGAAGGAGCCATCCAAGCAGAATTGCGCAACATTAAATTGAAAAATGCTAACATAGATTTGAGGATTTTGGAGGATAATAAAGTTAAGGTTAGTTCCGACACTTTCACGATGCAAGAAGACGGTGAGGAGCAGAGCAGCAGTTCAACGGGAGCCATGATCTTAGCGGGTATTTTTGGCTTTGTGTTATACATTTCGGCTTTTTTATACGGTTCACAGGTAATGAATGGCGTTATTGAAGAGAAAAGTAACCGCATTATTGAAGTCATGATTTCATCTGTCAGACCTTTTCAGCTGATGATGGGTAAGATTATTGGGGTAGGTTTGGTGGGCATCACCCAATTTGTGTTATGGGGTGTGCTCACTTTTACTGCCTCCACAGCCACCAGTGCGCTGTTGTCGGATAAAATTGAACAGAAAGTAACCATGAAGCAAAAAACAGGCTTGAAAAAGGCAGAAATTGAGAATTTCAAAAAAGAAATAAAGGATAAAAATCCGCTAGCAGGAATTGCTCAAACTGTCGAAAATGTGTCAATTGGTAAATTGATTTTGTGTTTTTTGCTTTTTTACCTTGGGGGTTATATGCTTTACGCCTCACTCTTTGCCGCTGTTGGTTCAGCCGTTGAAAATGCTTCGGAAGCACAGCAATTCCTGCTGCCCGTTACCATTCCGATATTGGCTTCATTTTTCATAGGACAAGCCATTATCCAAGATCCTGACAGTAATTTGGCATTTTGGGCTTCCATGTTTCCCCTGACTTCTCCCATTGATATGATGGTTCGTTTGCCTTTTGGTGTTCCGAATTGGCAAATTGCCCTGTCATTTAGTTTGTTAGTTTTGGGCTTTATGGGAACTACTTGGATGGCAGGAAAGATTTATAGAGTAGGTATTCTAATGTACGGAAAAAAGCCAAGTTGGAAAGAGATTTCTAAGTGGGTCTTTTATAAAGGATAACAATGAGGGTTTGGGATTAAGTTTTAAGGGTTAAGATTTTACTCATTAAATTATTTATATGAAAAACGAAGTGATTTTAGGGATTTTATGGACAGGCTACGGCCTTATTCATTCTGTGTTGGCCTCTGAAGATGTTAAAAAAACATTCTCCACAAAATATTACCGCCTGATTTACAATCTGATAGCAATCGTTTTATTGTTGCCAATATTATACTTCCAGCTTACGGCGGAGTCAAAAAGGTTGATGGAAAATTCAATTTTCAATCAGTTGCTTGGTGGAATCATGATGTCCTCGGGAATCTATATGATGTATATTTCCATTAAAGGATATGCTTCGAGAGAATTTTTGGGAATTGACTTTGACAAAAAAGAAGAACCATTCACGTTGAAAACAGATGGGCTTTCGACCTTCATCAGGCATCCATTATACACAGGAACGCTCCTGCTCTTTTGGGGATTATTTGGTTTCTTCGCAACGGAAACATTCTTGACAACCGCCTTTTTCATAACGATTTACGTTAGAATTGGTATTTATTTTGAAGAAAAAAAATTGGTGTCGGTTTATGGTAAACAATATGAAGACTATCAAAAAAATGTACCGATGTTAATTCCGAGGATTTGATTGGCTAGAGCACGAAATAATATCGAGAGGCGTACGCTTCTAGCTAGAGCATTAACAAGGAATTTTATCAATTCTTAGTTGATGTCTTCCTCCTTCAAATTGCGTTCTCAGAAAAATGTTGGCGATTTCGATTGCCTCCACGAAAGTTACGAATCTAGCTGGAATGCAAAGAACATTCGCATCGTTATGCAAACGAACCAAAGCTGCCACTTCGGAGTTCCAAGCTATGCCCGCTCGAATTTTTTGATGTTTGTTAGCCGTAATCGCAACGCCGTTGGCACTTCCACAGAGAAGGATTCCGAAATTAAATTCTTCATTTTCAACGGCTGAAGCTACAGGATGTGCAAAATCAGCGTAGTCGCACGAGGCAATACTGAAAGAACCAAAATCTTTAACTCCATAAGCCTCGGCGGTCAAGAATTTCATCAATTCTGCTTTATATTCAAACCCCGCATGGTCGCCACCGATGGCTATTTTTTTTGATATTTCCATAAAAATTTAACTATTTGTAACGATTGAACGTTTTTTTTCGTTATTCAAAGCCGAATAATCGTAAAGATACGGAAAAATACAGATGTGGAATTGTTGAATGATTGAATTATAAATAAATCGCAAACAATCCCTTCTTCGAAAATTTATCAATAACTAATTATGACAGATAGAGAAAGCGTAAAACTGTTAAGTGACGACGAAAAAATTAAAAAAGCATTCATTGACCACACTTGGTCGGAGATACATTCTGAGGAGTCTTGGAGGATTTTCAAGGTAATGTCTGAATTTGTGGAAGGGATAGATAAATTGGCGAAGATTGGCCCTTGCGTCTCAATCTTCGGGTCGGCAAGAACAAAACCTGACAATCCATACTACATCATGGCCGAAGAAATTGCAGCAAAATTGGTTCGTCATGGTTACGGAGTGATCACGGGCGGCGGTCCTGGTATTATGGAAGCGGGCAATAAAGGGGCAAAACTGCAAGGTGGAAAATCGGTGGGATTGAACATTGATTTACCCTTTGAACAAAAGCCCAATGATTATATAGACCGAGATAAAAGTATAGATTTTGATTACTTTTTTGTTCGTAAAGTAATGTTTGTAAAATACTCACAAGGGTTTATTATTATGCCGGGTGGTTTTGGAACCTTGGATGAAATGTTTGAATCATTGACGTTGATGCAAACCAAGAAAATTGCTCGTTTTCCAGTGGTTTTGGTTGGGAAGAAATATTGGGGAGGTTTATTTGAATGGGTAAGACAAACCATGCTCGAACACGGATATATTGGCGCCGACGATTTGAATTTAGTATTCTTAGTAGATACACCAACGGAGGCCGTAAAAGTAATTGATGACTTTTATGCCAAGTATTTACTTAAACCCAATTTTTAAGAATAGCAATCATTTCTAATGAAAACCGCTGTCAACATTGATTTTATCATTTTTGACCGCCATTTTTTGTGAAGAAATGCCTAACACTTTCATTTGTACAAGCGTTCTTCATTTTTAAGGATTAAAGCGTCCAGTTATGTCCCGTCCTAAAAAACGATACAGATTTTGTAGGACGGGACATTTTAAGGAATAAATTAACACAAAATAAGCCATGCGTAATTTTTAGCGTCCAAAACAAATCTTTTCTCATTTGGAGAGTCTGATGGGCTTTTAATATTTTTAATTTCCTCTAGGCCGCATAATTTCTCAACGCAAATCACGAAAAATTGCAAAAGGATTTTTAATCCGAGGAAAAAAATGCAGATTGAAATCCTTACAATCGAATGTTAGACATTAACCGGGAGAATCGGTAAACATTATAATGGAGTTTTCTAACAAAAATTGGACGAATAGTTTAGTTGTTTTTTAAAAGTATAAGCATCGGCTTTTAGAAGAAAGGATGTCTATATTTTCGTGTCCGATCGGTGATGATAACGAACGTAAGAAGAATTATTATCAAGGGCGGCGATAGTTGGGCAGGCTATTCTTGTAATATGGTGATTGGGCTGAATCGAAGGTTCTTGCACAGGTCATTTTTTTTTGTAAATTTGGGTATAATAATAGAACAGCGATGAGACTGATTTAACGGAATTACACAGATTTTTAGGTATATTATCTGTGAAGATTAGTCCAATCCTAACTCCGTTGCGGATTCATCCGTGGTCTGATAAATTGCACAAGATTTTCAAAATCAAAAACCAACCTAACAATGACTCGTAAAACCCTCCTGCTGAGCTTCATCTTCTCGATAGCTCTTCTTCCAAAATTATTAGCACAACAACCTACTAATAATCAGTACAATAGTAATAATCGATTTGAACAAATAGGTTCCGTGTTGCCAACCCCTAATTCTTACCGTGCCGCCTCCGGTGCACCAGGAAAAGACTATTGGCAAAACCGTGCAGACTATGACATTAAGGTGGAGTTGGACGACCAAAACCAATCGATTACGGCCTCGGAGATAATTACTTACAAAAATGCTTCTCCAGATGAATTGCGTTATTTATGGGTACAATTAGATCAGAATAATTTCAAAAAGGGTGGAATTGCTCAGTTGACTACCACTTCTTCTTTGACTGAAAGAGGAACATCTTTTGCTCGTTTAGCGAATACTGCGGGCGTAATGGCCAATAAAGAATACGGCTATCATATTCTTGCCGTAAAAGATAAAATGGGAAATCCGCTAAAATTTACCATTAACGAAACCATGATGCGAGTTGATTTGCCGATGCCCATGAAAACAGGAACAAGTTTCTCATTTTCAATTGATTGGAACTTTAATATTGTGGATGCGCTTGCGAGTCGGGCAAGAAGCGGCTACGAGTTTTTTCCGAAAGATGGCAATTATTTATACGAACTCGCACAGTGGTTTCCAAGAATGTGCGTCTATGACGACGTGAACGGATGGCAACACAAACAGTTTTTGGGACAAGGCGAATTTACCGTTCCTTTTGGGGATTATAAAGTGTCAATTACCGCACCCAATGATTTTGTGGTCATGGGGACGGGTGAATTACAAAATGCTTCTCAAGTACTTTCTGCGACACAAATGAAACGAATGGAGACAGCCAAAACGGCTACTCGCCCCGTGATGATTGTTAATCAAGAAGAAGCAACTGCCTCAGAAAAAGCGAAGCCTACTGGTAAAAAAACGTGGAATTTTTCGGCTCAAAACGTGAGAGATTTTGCTTTTGCCGGTTCTCGTAAATTCCTTTGGGATGCAATGCAAGTGGACGTTGAAGGTAGGAAAGTTTGGGCAATGTCGGCTTTCCCAAAAGAAGCTATGCCACTTTGGGGTAAATATTCGACGATGTTAGTGGCTCATACTTTGCGCTCATATTCAAAACATACCATAGCCTATCCCTATCCCGTAGCGCAATCAATTCATGGACCAGTGGGTGGAATGGAATACCCAATGATTTCTTTTAATGGTGCAAGGCCAGAAGAAGATGGAACATATTCTGAAGATACCAAAGACTTTTTGATAGGTGTCGTTATCCACGAGGTTGGACATAATTTCTTCCCAATGATCATCAATTCAGACGAAAGACAATGGTCGTGGATGGATGAAGGTCTGAATACTTTTTGTGAGGAACTCGCTGAAAAAGAGTGGGATAGAGATTTTGAATCTCGTGGAACTCCACAGGCAATCGTAGGTTATATGCGTACTGAAAAGACTCAGCAAATGCCAATTATGTCTAGTTCAGATAATATCATGGCTTTCGGACCAAATGCTTATTCAAAACCTGCGGCAGCTTTGACCGTTCTTCGTGAAACCGTGATGGGACGTGAATTATTTGACCACGCATTCAAAGAATACGCCCGCCGTTGGGCTTTCAAACATCCAACGCCACAAGATTTTTTTCGTACGATGGAAGATGCTTCAGGGGTAGATTTAGACTGGTTTTGGAAAGGTTGGTTCTATGGCGTTGAGCCCGTAGATTTATCGTTGGATAACGTAGAATGGTTTGGAATTGACAATGCAACGCCAACCGCTAAAAACGAAAAAGCAAGAGCCGAAGCAGATGCTAAACGTCAGACTATGAGCAATATCCGTAATAAAAAGGATATTCCAAAAACAGTCGTTGAAGAGAATCCAGACATGCGAGATTTTTATAACACGTATGATAAATTTGCAACCTCAGAATCGGACAAAAAGCGTTTCGATCAAACCATGGCAGGTTTGGCGGCGGACGAAAAGAAATTGGTGGATTCAAACAAAAATTTCTATGTATTGAACATCAAAAATACGGGCGGTTTGGTTAGTCCAGTGATTGTGAAAATGAATTTTGAAGACGGAACAGACGAGGTAATTAGAATTCCAGCGGAAATTTGGCGTTTGAATGATAAAGAAATCAAGAAGGTAATACCAACGGATAAGAAAGTTGTAAAATGGACATTGGACCCATTCTTCGAAACGGCAGACATTGACACAAAAACCAATGTTTTCCCTCGTGAACCAGAACAACCAACTCGTTTTCAAGTATTTAAGCAAACCCGTCAGTCGCAACCCAACCC
>Ga0114959_10003429_pt1 | contig 12459 bp, 13 predicted proteins | sample C_130625_EF_Meta_FD_87317 | JGI IMG/M metagenome (GOLD analysis project Ga0114959, IMG submission 87317) | Freshwater microbial communities from Lake Croche, Canada to study carbon cycling - C_130625_EF_MetaG | ecosystem: Environmental > Aquatic > Freshwater > Lake | place: Lake Croche, Canada...
ACCGGCAGCGAGGCAACGCGCTTCACCGTGATCACCGATGCGGCGGTGGATGAGAAGATGCTGATCGCAGGCCTCGGTGCCCTGCCGCTGGCTGCCATCGTCGATTACGAGTTGACGTTCAGCGTGCCGAAGCGGGTGACGGCTGACACCGGCGTTGACAGCCTCACCCATGCGCTGGAGGCCTATGTGTCACGCCGCGCCAATCCGCTGAGCGACGCTATCGCGCTCTCCGCCATGGCGCTGATCGGCACCCATCTCCGCACCGCCTATCACGAGCCCAACAATGCCGTGGCGCGCGAGGCGATGATGCTGGGCGCGACCCAGGCCGGCATCGCGTTCACCAATTCCTCGGTGGCGCTGGTGCATGGCATGTCCCGCCCGATCGGCGCGCAGTTCCATGTGCCGCATGGCATGTCCAACGCCATGCTGCTGCCGGCCATCACCCGCTTCGGCCTCGCCAGCGCCGAGACGCGCTACGCCACCGCCGCGCGCCAGATCGGCTTTGCCGATGCGACCGACACTGACACGGCCGCCTGCGAGAAGCTCGCTGACGGGCTGGCCGCGCTCAACGCCGAGTTGGGGGTGCCCACACCGGGCGGCTTCGGCATCGCACCGGATGCGTGGGAGGCGAAGCTGCCGCTGATGGCCGAGCAGGCGCTGGCATCGGGCAGCCCGGGGAACAATCCCAGGGTGCCGAGCAAGGAGGAGATCGTGTCGCTGTATCGGGCGGTGTATGCGGCGAACGGGTGAAAGGGCGGAAGCGCTGCATTCAGTCCAGATCCGCCCGGGGACAATCCGCCCGGGGACAATCCGACCAGCGACGAACGCCCTGGGGATGATCTGCCGGACGCGTTCTCCCGATGATCGTCAGCACCATCCTTCGCACCCATCCTTGCGCGCAGGCGCGGGATTGGGTGCAGCCGTCAGCCTGGCCGCGCGCCGCGCACCGTCAGATAGATGGCATAGAGCGATGTCGTGCCAGCGATGAACAGTCGGTTACGCTTCACCCCGCCAAAGGCGACATTGGCGACGATCTCCGGGATCAGCACCTTACCGATCAGCGTGCCGTCCGGGTCGTAGCAATGCACGCCCTCGCCGGTGCTGGTCCAGATGCGACCGTCCGTATCCAGGCGAAACCCATCAAACAGACCCGCCGTGCAGGTGCAGAACACCTCGCCGCCAGACAGGCTGGCACCGTCGGGATTGACATTATAGCGACGGATATGGCGCGGGCCGTTTTCGACATGGGTGGCGCCGGTGTCAGCGACATAGAGATGGGTCTCGTCAGGCGAGAAGGCGATGCCGTTGGGGCGCACCATGTCAGTGACCACCGCCGTGACCTCGCCTGATCCCGAATCGATGCGATAGACATGGCAGGCACCAATCTCGCTGTCCTGTTTGGCACCCTCCCAGTCGGAATCGATGCCGTAGGCGGGATCGGTGAACCAGATCGAGTCATCTGACTTCACCGCCACATCATTCGGTGAGTTGAAGCGCCGACCCTGCCATTTGTCCGCGAGGACGGTGATTGAGCCGTCGATCTCCGTGCGGGTGACCCGGCGGGTCAGATGCTCGCAGGTGACCAGACGGCCCTGATTGTCGATCGTGTTGCCGTTGCTGTTGTTGGAGGCCTCGCGGAACACCGAGACGCCGCCGCCATCGGCATAGCGCAGCATGCGGTTGTTGGGGATATCTGACCAGATGAGGTGCCGCGCAGCGGGAAACCACACCGGCCCCTCTGACCAGATCGCGCCGGTCCAGAGGCGTTCGACGCGGATATAGCCGGCGAAGCACGACTCAAACCGACGATCGAGCACGACGATCTCCGTGCCCTCCAACTGCCCGTACATCATGGAGCCCGTCTCCCTTTGATTGATTGTCGCCGTGTATCCGTCAGGCACGCCCGTCCCGGCCATGCACCAGCAGCATGAGGATGATCACCAAACCATAGATGATCTGTCGCCCGGCCTCCGGCATCTCCATGATGGACAGCACCGAGTTCAGCAGCACGATGAGAATGACCCCCACCACCGTGCCAAGATAGCTGCCACGACCGCCCAGAATATTGGTGCCACCGATCACCACCGCGGCAATGGCTGGCAGAACATAGGCATCGCCCATGCCCTGATAGGCCTTGGTGGCGTAGCCTGCGAGCAGCATGCCGGCGAGACTGGCGCAGACGCCGCAGATCACAAACGCCAGCAAGGTCACGCGCCGCGTCGGCACGCCTGAGAGATACGCGGCCGCCTCCTTGTTGCCGATCGCATAGATCGCCCGCCCATAGGAGGTGCGCCGCAACAGCACGATCATGAACACCGAGACCGCCAGCCACATGAAGATGGCATGCGGCACCCCCAAAGTGCGATCCGCCGCCAGGAAGCGCATCAGATCGGTGGCGGTCGTCTGTGGTGCAAATCCGCCGGTATGCGCCACCATCAGGCCGCGCATCACCGCATTCACGCCCAAGGTGAAGATCATCGAGGGGATGCGCAGATACGCAACTCCGATACCGTTGACGACCCCGACACAGACGCCGACGGCGATTCCCGCAGGAATGGCCCAAGGCCCCCCCACCGCGGTTGCCGTCATGGCGCCAGCAGCCACGGTCCAGGGCACCGACAGATCAATCTGCGAGATCAGGATCACCAGCATCATGCCGGCCGCGATGATCCCGAGAAACGCGCCGATCTGGAGTTGTTGCAGCAGATAGCCCGGCTGCAGCAACGGCGCGTTGCCGAACTTGGCCAGCGTGTAGCCGGTGCCGGCGGCCAGGATCACCAGGATGAACAGGCCCGCGATCGCGGTCGGCCGATCGTCGGGCGAGAGCCCCGAAAGCAGGGCAGGGCGGCTCATCGGAACAACTCCAACTGGTTCTTCACCCGCAACATGCGCAACGCGCCCAGGCTGATGGCGGACAGCAGCACCAGCCCCTCGAACATCGGCTGCAACAGCGGGGCGATGTCGAAGATACGGAAATTGAACGAGATCACTTTCAGCACGGCCGTGCCGAAGATTGAGCCGATGGCGCTGCCCGAGCCGCCGAGCAGCGAGGTGCCACCGATCACCACGGACGCGATCGAACTCAGCGTGTAGCCGCCGGCCTGCGGGATATCGGCATTGCCCGACGACGTCTGGATTGCCAGGAACAGCCCACCGATGCCTGCGAGCAATCCTGCAAGGGTGAATGCTGTCAACTTGGCACGGTTGATGTCCAGACCCGACATATACGCCGCCTGCTCGGACGAGCCGATGGCATACACTGCCCGCCCGGTCACCGAACGACGGAACGGAACCCAGATCAACGTCGCCACCAGCACCAGCAACACGAGCGAGGTCGGCACACCGGCGATCGGCCGGAACCATGCCGGCAGGCCGTCGCTGAACAACCCGACTGTTCCCACGAAGTCATCCAGCGCATTGGTCATCGCCCAGTTAATGTCCTCATCGAGCTTGCCGCCCGGCGTTGGCCGCAGGAACAATGCGAGACCGATATAGATGGCACCAGTTGCCAGGGTCGCGATGATCGGCTGGATGCGCCCATAGACCACGACGCAGCCATTGACGAACCCGGCCAGCGCCCCTGTGACCAGGCAGGCCAGAACGCCGAGCGCGATCTGCGTGGTGGTGCCCACCAGCAAATGGCTCGCCAGACAATCCACCAAGGTCATCACCGCGCCGACCGACAGGTCGAGACCGCCCATCAGCACGGGAATGGTCTGCGCCATAGCGAGCATGGCGAGCGAGAACACCTCGTTGCTGTTCTGCACGAGCACCGCCGAGGAGAACCCCTTGGGATGAGCTGCGTGGTAGAGCAGATAGACCAGCGCAAACAGCACGATCACCGACAGCAGATAGGCATTCTGCCGCAGCCTTAACCCCAGATCAGACATGCGCCGGCTCCGTTTGGCTCAGGTTCAGCGAGGCCGCGATGATCGACTGTTCGGTGAGCGCGCTGCCCTCGAGTTCGCGCACGATCCGCCCGTCATACAGGATCGCCACGCGGTCGCAGGAGCCGATCAGCTCGTCGTAGTCGGTCGAATAGAACAGAATCGCCGCCCCCTGATCTGCCAGTTCGCGCAGCAGGCGGTAGATTTCCTGCTTGGTCCCGACATCGATGCCCCGGGTTGGATCGTTGAGCAGGATCACCGCGGGATGGGTCATCAGCCATTTGGCGATGACCACCTTCTGCTGATTGCCGCCCGACAGCGTGTGCACGGCGTCGCTGTCCCGCCCGACCTTGATCCGCAGCCGCGCGATCGCGTCCGTCACCGCCACACGCTCACGCCCCCTGTTCATGAACGGCCCGCTGGACAAGGCTGCCAGCGACGCGATCACCAGGTTTTCGGCAATGGACATCGGCAGCATCAGCCCCTCGGTCTTGCGATCCTCCGGCACCAGCGCGATGCCGCCGCCGGTGTGCGCCCCGTTCTGCCTCCCGGCGCGCATCGCATCTGCCGGCGAACCGATCGCCTGGCGCTGGCCATCGATCCGGATTTCGCCCGACACCCGCTTCAGCACCCCGAACAAGGCCAGCAGCAGCTCCTTCTGGCCCTGACCATCCAACCCACCCAAGCCAACGATCTCGCCGCGCCCGACGCTGAGCGACACGCCATGCAGCCGGTCCTCCCAGGACAGATCGCTGATCTCAAGCATCTTCGGTGCTGCGGTGCGCGGGGGCTTGGGCGGAAACTGCGCCGAGATCTCGCGCCCGATCATCAATTGCACGATCTGGTCGGGGGAGCGTTCGCCGCGCCCGAATGTCTCGATATGCCGTCCGTTGCGAAACACCGATAGCCGGTCGGCCAGCGCCTCGATCTCGTGCATGCGATGTGAGATGTACAGCACCGCAATACCCGCCGCCTTCAGTCGGGCGAGCATGGCATAGACCCGTTCGACATCGGCACTGGTCAGCGCCGAGGTTGCCTCATCCAGAATGAGCAAACGCGGGTTCTTGCCGAGCGCCTTGGCGATCTCCACCATCTGGCGCCGTGACAGCGGCAGGTCGCGCACCCGCATCATCGGATTGACGTCCTCGCAGCCGATGCCGGCGAGCAGCTCTTCGGCGCGCCGGCGCTGCGCCCTGAGATCGATCAGGCCGAACCGGCGCGGCGGCCGCGCAATCGAGATGTTGTCCGCCACCGACAGATCAGGCAGCAACGACAGCTCCTGGAAGATGCAGACAATTCCCGCGTCATTGGCGGCCTGCGGCGTGCGCAGCGACAAGGGCCGGCCCTGGAGCGTCATCGTCCCCGCATCGGGTTGCACAACGCCCGCGATGGTTTTGATGAGCGTGGATTTGCCGGCGCCGTTCTCGCCGAGCACCGCATGCACCTCGCCGCGGTTGCAGGCGAAATCGACGTTGTCGAGCGCCCGCACGCCGCCATAGCGCTTGGAGACGCCCGTCAGAACAAGGAACTGATCCATGCGGCAAACGCCGGCAGGCCTGCCATTGGCCGGAGCCAAGGCGGGGCCTGCCGGTCGTCCTTTCGTTGTGTTTACTTCGAGTTTGCCTCGTCCTTCGCCATGATCTCGGTGGCCGAGATATTCACGCCGCAGGGTGCAAACTCGTTGGTGGTGAAGAAGTTGTCCGTCAGCGCGGACCAGTAGTTGACCCCGTCCTTCAGCGTCGAATAATCGCCGCCCGGGATCGGGATCGAGATCAGCTGCGGCATCGGGTTACCCTTCAGCGCCGAGATCGCCGCCTTCATGGAAATCGCCACGAGACCTGGCGACTGGCCGATGGACAGGCCCTTCAGACCCTCCTTCTCATGCGCCACGATCAGCTTGCGGAAGCCGTTCTCCGACTCGCCGGCCACCGGCACGAAGGGATGTTTCGCATCCATCATGGCGCGTACCACGCCGGTGGAGCCGCCCTGCACAAAGATGCCGTCAAACTTGCCATGCACTGCGATGGCATCGGCCACCACCTTCTGCGCGGTGCCGTCATCCCAGTTGCCCACCACCTCGACGATCTGGAAGTTGTTGGGCGCTGCCTCCATCACCTTGCGGAAGCCGATATGCCGGTCACGGTCCACCGAGTTGCCGGGCAGACCACGCACTTCGAGAACCTTGCCGGTGGTCTTGCCCATCTCCTTGAGGAGGAAGCGGCCTGGCATGGCGCCGAGTTCGGTCTGGTCTTCGTTGACCATCATGACCTTGTCGGTGTCGAGCACGTTGTCGAACGGCACCACAACAACGTTGTTCTTGTCGGCCAGACGAATGACGCGGTCAAAACCCTCGGGCGAAACGGCGATGGTCACGATCGCGTCATAGCCCTGGTTGATGAAGTCTTCCATCGCGCCAAGCTGGGCGGCGACGTCAGTCCCGGTCGAGATGACCTTCAACTCCTTGATGTCGCCCTTCACGCCCGCCTGCTCGGCATAGGCCTTGGCGGTCTTGATCATCTGGATGCGCCACGTGTTGCCGACAAAGCCATTCACCACTGCGATGCGATACGGCCCCGGCTTGCGCTCCCACTGGAAATACTTGGTCTGGGCAGACCACGGCTTGAAGCATTCCGGCGCCGGGCCGGGGCCCGAAACGACCTTCGGACCAGCAAAGGCTGTGGTGTTGCCAAACAGCAGCGCGGCTCCGGCAAGGGCCAGGAGCAACTTCTTTTTATTGTGCATCTGTTTCGTCCCAGTTGACTTGTTTTTATTATGATTTCCCACGTCAGCGAACCATACCGCTCCCGCACGGTGAGGGTGTCATAAACGCTTGCGCCTGAAAACCACTTTGATGGACCGGGGTCCAGCGGGACCGATGCGTGATCGCAGCAGGTTGGATCAACCGAAGGCGTGAATCACGCAACAAAAAGAGAGCGAGTTGTCACGCCTTGGCGGGGGGAAGGGGCAGAGCCGCTGGCCTGCGTTCAAACTCCTGCGCCCGCCGCCCCACCGCAATCCCGAAAGCGCCCTCCAACGCTGAGCTGGCGATTTGCGTGACAGACCGAGGCGCAAGGACCGCTGCCAGGTCGGAGGCCAACGCGCCGGCGAGCCCGCCGGTCAGCGCGAGCGGGTCGTCTGGCGTCATGCCGAGGCAGCCGACCAGATCGAACAACAGGCTGACAGCCTCCCGCCGCACTGCACTGGCCGCCGGGCACTCCAGGGTCAACGCCAGCGGTGCCAGCTCAGCGAAGCGGCCCGGCGGCGCACCGCGCAGCCAATCCAGGATGGCGCCGCGCTCATCACCGAGATGGTCGGCCAGCGCTGACCAAAGCGGCGCTGAGGCCGGATCAGGGGCCGCGCCGTCGCGGTGACGGAGCCAGCGTGATACAAGTTGCAACCCCATCCAGGCGCCGCCACCCTGGTCGCCCACCGGGAAGCCCCAGCCGCCGCGCATCGTGAAACGGCCTTCCCCGTCAAACCGGCAGGCGACGGTGCCGGTGCCGATCGCCAGCAGCGCGCCGGGCATGGTTGGGAAGGCGCCGGCGAGGGTGGCGTAGCCGTCGCTGGAGAGTTTGCAGGCGGCAAAGCCTGCGAATCGGACACGCACCTGCTCGGGCGCGCCGGGGGTGTTGATGCCGGCGAGACCGGCGGAGAGGCAGGTCGCGCCGATGATGGTGGCTTGGTCCAGTCGGGCGTCGGCGCAGCACGCCGCCCAGGCGTCACTGATCGCGGTGAGGCCGGCCTCCATGTTCTGAAACAGGTTGCAGGGACCGGTGCGGATTTCGGCAAGCACGGTCCCGTCCGGTCGGCGCAACGTGGCGTCGGTCTTGGTGCCGCCGCCATCCACCGCGAAGATGTAGTCGAATGCATGCATGCCGTGCGCTCCGCCCAGATTGGACAGTCTCGCGCAGAACCTGCTTCCATGGCCATCTTGCAGTGCGAAAGGAACAGCCATGGCCCAAGCGGAGATGCCGGGAGAAAAAACCGGCGCGCCAAGCCTCACGGCGCTGTTTCTGTGCTTCGCCAAGGTCGCCTGTACCAGCTTTGGCGGCGGTCTGTCGGGCTGGATGCTGCAGGAGATCGTGAGACGCAAACGATGGGTCGGTGAGGAGGAGTTCCTCAACGGGCTGGCCATCGCCCAGGCGCTGCCGGGGGTGAATGTCGTCAATCTGCCGATCTGGCTTGGCTACAAGCTGCGCGGCGGCTGGGGGGCGGTGGTGTCGGCCACCGCGATGGTGGTGCCGCCGATGCTGATCATCATCGCCATCGCGGCGAGCTATGAGAGCGTGCAGCGCTACCCGCAGACCGGGTTGGCCTTGGCCGGGGCCGCCGCCTCGGCGATCGGCATGGCGCTGGCGATGGCGCTGCGCTCGGCGCGACGTTGCATCATGCGGTTGGCATCGGCTTTGGTGATGACCGGCGTTTTCGTAGCCATCGGCCTCCTGCATATCCCGCTGCTGGCGACGGTTTCGGTGGCGGCACCGTTGAGCATCGCGCTGGCCTGGTGGAGGCTGCGGGCCGATGTTTGATCGGGTCTTGCAGGTCTTGATGCTGTTTGTGCCGCTGTCCTTTCTCTCGGTCGGCGGCGGGCAGTCGGTGGTGGCGGATATGCATCGCCAGGTCGTGGATGTGCATCACTGGCTGACCGAGGCGCAGTTCGTGGCGGATTACGCCATCTCGCGCACCGCGCCGGGGCCTGGGTCGATGCTGGTGGCGGTGATCGGCTGGCAGGTGGCGGGCTGGGCGGGGGCGCTGGCGGCGACGTTGGCGATGTTCCTGCCCTCCTCCATCCTGGTTTATTGTCTGGCGCGTGTGTGGGCGCGGCATCGCGCGGCGCGCTGGGTGCTGGCGATCGAGCAGGGGCTCATGCCGGTGGCGGCCGGCATGATGTTGGCGGCGAGTTTCACCTTGTTCCGGGCCCAAGGCGGCAACTGGCTGGGCATCGGGCTTGGGCTCGCCACCGCCGCAATCGCCATGGTGTCGCGGGTCAATCCGCTGGCGATGGTGGCGGTGGGTGCCGCTTTGTTTCTGATCCGGGGGTAGGCGATGCCGCATGAGATCGACGGTCAGCCGCATTGGCACGAGCCGGCGGGGGATGATCTGGCCGGGCTGGCTGAATTTCCGCGTCCGGCCTCGCCCTATGATCGCTTCATGGCCGAGGAGGGCGTGCCGGTGTGGCGCGGCGTGGGGTTTGGCGGGCTGGAGGCGCTGCCGCTCGCGCCCTGGCGCCGTCTCGGCGGGCGCGGTTGCTATGTGCAGCCGTTCGGCACCGAGGGACAGCTCGGCTGTTACGTGATCGAACTGCCGCGCGGTGGCGCATTGCTGCCGGAGCGGCATCTGTATGAGAAGATCATGGTGGTGGCGGAGGGGCGCGGCACCACCGAACTATGGCTGGAGGGTGCTGAGCGCGTGATGTTCGAGTGGCAGCGCGGCGCGATCTTCGCCATTCCGCGCAACGCCCATCACCGCCTGGTCAACGCCGCTGCCGAGCCCGCGACGCTGATCGGCTTCACCACCGCGCCCGGGCTCATCGATCTGCTGGGTGATCCAGCCGTGGTGTTCACCAGCCGCCACACCTTTCAGGACCGGCTGGACGCCGCCGAGTTGCAACCTTGGGACGATGTCGAGCCCGATCCGCTGGACGGGCTCGCGGTGACGCGCACCGCCCGCATCGATGACGCCATCGGTTGCGACCTGCCGCTGGACAACCGCGCCTCGCCAGGCCACCGCCGGCTTGGCCTCGAGATGACTGGAGGACGGCTGCTTGCCAGCCTCGGCCAGCACCGCCAAGGCCGCTACGGACGGGCGTTGCGCACACGGCCGGGCGGCGTGGCGCTGACCCTGGCGGGGCAGGGGGAGACGCGGCTGTGGCGGGATGGGGGGCAGGCGATGGCGATCCGCACGGGCCCGTTCGGCCTCGTGTCACTTTCGCCCGACGGCGATGGCTTTCACCAGCATTTCAATCGGCTCAGCGTGCCCTTGCGCCATCTGGAGGTCCGCGTGGCGGAGGCGGATGGCCCGCCTGGCACGGTGATGCATGACCTCAGCCGGGTGAGGCTGGCCGAGGGCGGGGCGATGATCCCCTATTGGGCCGAAGACCCCGCCATCCGCGCGCGCCATGCGTCCAATCTCGACGAGACGGGGGCCGCTAACCGCATGCATGCCGCCTTCTATCAGGCGCCATGACCGAGGGTGGCCGCGTCTTTTTCTCCCGCCGCCGCCAAGCCGCCGCGCGCGAGACCATCCGGCTGACCAGCCTGGGCATGGATATCGGCTCCACCACCACGCATCTGGTGCTCTCCCGCCTCGCCGTGGAACGACGTGGGGCGCGCAGCGATGTGGTGTCGCGCCAGGTTTTATATCGCTCGCCGGTGATGCTGACTCCCTATGATCCGCAAGGCGGGTTGAACGGCGCGACGCTGCGTCGCTTCGTTGATGACGTCTATGCCCGCGCGGTGATTGACCCGGACAGCATCGACACCGGCGCGCTGATCCTCACCGGCATCGCCGCGCGCCAGGAGAACGCCCGTGCGGTGGGCGAGGCGCTGGCATTCGAGACCGGAAAATTCGTGGCGCTCGCGGCCGGTGATGCGTTGGAGACGAGGCTCGCCGCCTTCGGCTCCGGCGCTGTGGCAGCCTCAGCCGGGCGGGTGGTCCTGCATGTCGATATCGGCGGCGGCACCAGCAAGATCGCGCGCTGTGTGGACGGGCGGATGGAGTCGCTGACCGCGATCGGCGTCGGCGCACGGGCATCGACGGATGTGGGTGCAGTGATCGCGGCCATGGGGCTGGCACCGATGACCGAGGCGGCGCGGGCGCTGCATCTGCTGCCGCCGCTGACCCCAGGGCCTGCGCCTGACCTGGTGAGCGTCTCGGGCGGTGTCGCTGAATATCTGTTCGGGCGCGAGACGCGGGACTTCGGCGATGCCGGTGCAGACCTCGCCAACGCGCTGCGTGTCGCCTTTGCCGCGCGAGGCATCACGCCGCAGCGCCTGGGCGAAGGGCTGCGTGCCACCGTGATGGGCGCCTCTCAGCATAGCGCCCGCCTTTCCGGCGCCACCATCTATGTCGCCCCTCCCGATACCCTGCCGCTGCAGCGCCTGCCGGTGGTGACCCCTGGCTTCGATCTGACGACCGATCCGCTGGATCCGGACGGCATCGCCGCCTCCTTGCGCGCCGCGCTGCAGGGCCTCAGCGATGACGTCGCCATCGCGTATCGCTGGGCGGGCAGCGCCAGCTACGCCAGGCTTGACGCCTTCTGCCGCGGCCTTGCCTTGGCCATGCCCGGTGCCTCCCGTCTTGTGCTGGTCGGTGACCGCGACATCGGCGGTCTGCTGGGGCTGCATGCACATCAGGAGGCACGGGCAGCTCCCTGCGTCATCTCACTCGATGGCCTCAGCCTGGACTCGCTCGACTGGATCGACATCGGCGCGATGCTCGACGGTACCGGCGCCGTGCCGGTGGTGGTCACCTCGCTGCTGTTCGGCGATGCTGATGCCTGAACCAAGAAACGGGAGAACACCATGCCGACAATCGTGACCCATGCCGCCGATGCCGAATTCGATGCCGGGCTGCGAGCGTTCTTCGCCTATCGCGACCTCGGGATCGCAGCCGAATCCGCTGGCGGCTTTGGGGCCCATGTCATCCGTGCGGTGCCGGGGGAAGGCACCAAGCCGGCCTGGCATCGCCACGCGCTGACGTTTCAGATGGTGTTTGTGCTGCGCGGCTGGGTGGAGTTCGAATATGCCGATATCGGCCGGGTGCGCATGGAGGCAGGATCATCGGTCTACCAGCCGCCCGGCCTGCCGCATCGGGAGCTCGCGCATAGCGATGATCTGGAGATGCTGGAAGTGACTTCGCCGGCTGTGTTTGAGACCAGCCTGTGCGAGGATATGGAGGTTTGACGGGAAGGAAGGCCAGGGGCTCTGCCCCTGGACCACGCCAGGAGCAGAGCGCTTGGCCGTTCTTTAAGCCGTCGCCTTATGCGCCACGCCCGCGTCAGCAAACAGCTTGGTCAACTCGTCGTTCTGGAACATCTCGGTGATGATATCGCAGCCACCGACGAACTCGCCCTTCACATAGAGCTGCGGAATGGTTGGCCAGTTGGAGAAAGTCTTGATGCCATCGCGCAGCTCGGCGTCCTCAAGCACGTTGGCCGTCTGGAACTGCACGCCGACATGGGTGAGGATCTGCACCACCCGCGCCGAGAAGCCGCATTGCGGGAACATGGCGTTGCCCTTCATGTAGAGCATCACCGGGTTGGCTTCGATCTGGGTCTGAATACGCTCGTGGATATCGGCCATGGTTGCGGCTCCTTATTCTGGGGCTGAGGTTTGCAGAGCGAGGGCGTGCAGCGCGCCCCCCATGCGGCCGCGCAAGGCGGCGTAGACGATCTGGTGCTGCTTCACCCGGCTGATGCCGCGAAACACCTCGCTCACCACAGTCGCTGCGTAATGGTCGCCATCACCGGCGAGGTCGTCGATCGCGACCTTCGCATCGGGCAGGGCGGCCTTGATCAGCGCCTCGATCTCGCTGGCTTCCATCGCCATCATCGTGTCTCCATCCACGCCGG
>Ga0114959_10003430_pt1 | contig 12458 bp, 9 predicted proteins | sample C_130625_EF_Meta_FD_87317 | JGI IMG/M metagenome (GOLD analysis project Ga0114959, IMG submission 87317) | Freshwater microbial communities from Lake Croche, Canada to study carbon cycling - C_130625_EF_MetaG | ecosystem: Environmental > Aquatic > Freshwater > Lake | place: Lake Croche, Canada...
TAAGTTAGAAAATGACATTGGTGATATTAAACAAATGTTGCAACAGTTGTTAAAGAGATAACACATAAATGACAGTTTACATTCAAAACACCGCAGTAACAAACACCTTTGACTATTGGCGTAACCGTACAAATGAGCTTGCGGTTGCAATGTCAAACAGCGCTGTTACAGTCGACTCAAATACAGCTGTCGGTAATGCTGCTATTAGTGGTACGTTAACGTCAAATTCATTGACAACTAATACTATTACCTTAAGTACAAGTATAGCATTGGGTAATACTTCTGTAAATGCAGCAATCAATTCAACATCGATGACTTTTGGTAGTACGATTGTAAATAACAATAGTGTAAGCTCTATAAGTGGTTTATTTGCAAATACTGTTAAGGTTGGTAATTCTTCAGTAAACGTTTCTGTAAATTCTTCTATTGTGTATATCAGCAATTCTTCTTCAGGTATCAGACTTTCTATACCAACATCTGCGCAGGTTTCTAACGCTCAGTATTATTTTAATGCCAATGGTTCTTGGTCGCCTATTGCACAACCAGTTCTACCTGTTTCTAGTAACGCAGTAACAACTACTGGTACAGGCGCTCAATTGATTGATTCATATTCAATGTCTACATTTAATGCTGCTGAGTATCTGATTGCAGGAATAAATAATTCAGCCAATGGCTATTCAACAGCCAAGTTACTGACATATCACAATTATGCTAATGGTTTCATAACTGAATATGCCACTATGAATTCGAACAATTCACTTGGTGTATTTGTTGCTAATACTGATGGAACAAATTTGAATTTATATTTTCTTCCAATTTTTAACAGTGTAACCATTAAATTTTCTAGGATATCAACTTAATGGCAACAAAGGCTAATTTAGTAATAGATCAAGGTACTACATTTTCAAGCGATTTGTATTTGACAGATGAGAATGGATCGCCTTTAATTCTTAGTGGTTTTCAAGCTAATTCTCAAATTAGAAAATGGTATACATCTTCTAATGCTGCAGCAACATTTACAACTTTTGTTAATGTGAGTTCCGCATTTATCAATTTGAGTTTGACGGCAAATCAATCCGGCAATTTAGTAGCTGGCAGATACGTGTATGATGTAGAAATAAATGATGGGTCAACAGTTTCTAGAGTTGTGGAAGGTATTATAACAGTAACACCTCAAGTAACGAGATAACATATGGTTACCATATCAGTATTAAAGAATATTAAACGTGTTAACGTTTTATCAAAAACATCAAAAACAGGTGTGGCCAATGTTGTTGTTACTAGAAAGAGAACAGTTCAAGTAGCTTCTGATAATAAATTAGGTATCATAGATTCTACTTCTCCAGTCAATTTAGTAAAAACACCAACATTAGTATCTTTGGGCGTTCAAAAAATAGAAGATCTTAACGATGTAAACCTTGTAAATAAGGTGCAGGGCGCTACCCTTGTTTATGATTCTGACAATAATACCTATACTGTAACTCAACTTGATATGCAATATATTACAGGTGGATTTCATGGAGGAACTTTTTAGATATAAATATTAAAAAAGAGTTTTGAAATATGGTTTATAGACCAATACAAATAAAATACTCCGTAGCGAGTAATAATGTACCTACCCTTATTCCTGGCGAACTCGCGTTCACACAAGCTGGGAATAATTTTTTCATTGGTTCACCAGATGGCTCTGCTGGTAATATTCGTATTGGTCACAAATTTAATGACGGCATATTAACTGCCAATCAAGCACTTGTTGCTAATTCTACTGGCGGTATTAATAGAGTATATACAAGCCAATTAGACGCTGCAAATTTAAATGTTCAGAACATCACTGTTGATGAGATACGTTCTAGAAGCATAAATGTCGCTCATATAATTGCCAATAATTCTCCAGGAGCCAATGGATACGTTCTTACATCTTCTGGTCCTGATGGATCCTTGTATTGGACAACGCCTTCTTCTTTACTTGGTGATTTTCTTATCAATAGTACTGGATCTATATTTGCCAATAATTTGAATGCTATTGGAATTGTAACTGCAAATAGCGTGAGTGCCAATACTATTACTGCTTCTAATGTTGTTGCTGGTAATGTTAGAACAAATAAGATTATTGTAAATAATTTTGTTTTTAATAGTGTCTCCTCCACTGCTAATCAACAAATTTACACTAGTAATGGGTCAGGTGGATATTGGTCTTCAAGATATTATGTTGGAGGGTACGAGGTAGTTCCTGATACTCCTAATTATGGAGATGTTTGGTATTCAACTATCGACGATAAGCCTTTTATGTGGGTAAACAACGGTAATTTTGATACCTGGTATGACTTTCTACCACCTACTTTTTAAAGAGAATCCATGGCTTTAGCATTACCAAATCCATTAACTGCTAGTCCTCCTCTCCCAGACAAATATCTTTGGGATGATGGTGTATATATCTGGGAATATAGTATTATTCCACCAACTCCACCTTCAACAGCGCTGAAGTTTGTTTGGAAAAAAGTAGCAGCTTCTACTCTTAAAATTGGCAATACCACAATATCAGCCAATGGTGTGAATATTGGAAATACAACATTATCTGCCAATGGTATTACAGCTGGCAATACTACAATATCTTCTAATGGTGTAACAGCAGGTAATACTGTTATCAGCTCCACTGGTATAACTACTGGTAATACAGTTATCAGTTCAACTGGTATCACAACTGGTAATACTTCGATAACTTCTGCTGGGGTAACAGCTGGTAATACTTCTATAACTTCTGCTGGTGTTTCTGTAGGCAATACCACTATATCGTCAGCTGGTGTAACAGCTGGTAATACAACTATATCTTCAACTGGTATAACTACTGGTAATACAGTTATCAGTTCAGCTGGTATTACAACTGGCAACACTTCTATAACTTCTACTGGTGTTACTTCTGGTAATACTACTATATCTTCCGGTGGCATGACATCTGGGAACACAGTAGTTTCTTCTGCAGGTTTAACTTCTGGTAATACTTCAGTAACAAGCACCGGTGTTACTACTGGTAATACTTCAGTAACAAGTACTGGTGTTACTACTGGTAATACTTCGATAACTTCTGCTGGTCTAACCACTGGTAATACTACATTAACAAGTGCTGGCGTAACAACTGGCAACACTTCGATAACATCTGCTGGATTAACTACAGGTAACACTACATTAACCAGCACTGGTGTTACGACAGGTAATACCTCAGTAACAAGCACTGGTGTTACGACAGGTAATACCTCAATAACTTCTACTGCGCTTACTACAGGTAACACATCGGTAACTTCTAATGGTGTTACTTTTAATAGTACCGCTTCTATTAATTCTACATCTTTCACTGGTACATCAAATAACTCAACATATCTTGGTAATGTAGCAGCGCAATATTATATCAATACGACTAACAATTATGTGATATCAGGCATACACACATACAATGCTAATCTTGTTATAAATAGCCCTATATTGGCTAGAGGAGATATTGGATTTTCAGGTCAAATACTAACATCTGATGGTTTAACTGGTGCTGTTAAATGGGCCAACGTTGCAGATTTAAGTACATCTATTACTTTAGATGGTGGAAGTTTTTAATAATAAATAAAAATAAGATATTAAAAAGGATCCTTTAAGTGGCTTATAATACAATCCGAATCAAACGTTCGCCAGCCAATACAAGTGGTGCATATAATCCACCGACTCTTAGATCTGGTGAACTAGCGTATTCATATAGAAGCGGCACATTATGGGTTGGTCCTACTGATGAAGCTTCTGTAATCGAAAACGTCCGTATCGGCGGACAAATGAATCCTGGCACCCTTACATCAAATCAGGCGCTTGTTGCTAATAATACTGGTGGCATAGATCGTGTAATTGCTGAAACTGTAGAGCTTAGTAAATTAAAAGCAAATAATAGTTTCGGTAATCCAGGATATATTCTAACCAGCGCTGGTTCTAGTTCTAATGCATATTGGATGGCGGCAAGTATTCTTGCTGTTAATCCAGATGCACAGTATACATGGACAAATACCATGCTATACACTAACACTATTTCATTTAGCCAAGAAATACGTGCAAATGTAATTAATGCAGCTTCTGTTAATACTGGTGGTATCACCGGTGGTTTTGGAACATCCAATGGTGGTGTAGTTATAAATTCTACTGCAATTGGTATAGGTAATACATTAATAAATGCTACCATAACATGGAATAATTCAAACGTATTCTTTTCTGGGGTTGCAAATAATTCTGCTTCTCTTGGTGGTATTGCTGCAGCTTCATATGTTAATACAAGTGCGCTGAATACTTCACTATCAAATTACTCAACAACTACTACAATGACTTCGGCTATTGCTACTGCTAAGTCACAAACTATAGCTGATACTGATGCGAAAATAGCAACTGCCAATACTGCGATGGTTGCTAATGCTACGGCTGCTTATAATAATTCAAAAACATATATAGATAGTGCAATTAGTGTTGCCAATACTGCGATGGTTGCTAATGCATTGGCAGCTTATACAAATGCAGTCGCAAAAATAGCTGTTTCTACTGCCAATAACGCATTATATCTTGGTGGTTATGAAGCTGCACTTTTTGTCAATACACAAAATTTTGCTGCTAATCTGGTAAATTATGCTTCTCTTGGTGGAGCTTTATTTACTGGTACTATTAATGCTGTTTCCTATAATACTGGTGGTACTTATGGTACACCTGTAGGTGGTATTATTGTAAACACGAATGTTATAGCTGTTGGCAATAGTTCTGTAAATGGTGCAATTTCAACAAACGCTACTGTTGCATTTTTTACTGGAACATCATATAATGCAAATAGTGCCAATAATGCTGCTTATCTTGGCGGTCAGCCAGCTGCTGTTTATGCAAATACACAATATGTAGATAATGCCTTTGCTAGTGCGACTAGTGGTGGTGCAACACAAGCATATGCTGATAATAAAGCAGCAAACGCTTATAGCAATGCAGTATCTTATACTGATGGGAAAATATCTACTGCTAATACTGCGATGGTCGCTAATGCTGCCGCTGCTTATGCTAACGCTGTAACTTATATTAATTCCAAAGCTGATACTACTTATACTAATGCAACATCTACCGCTAATACTTATACCAATTTGAAAAATGCTGAAGCTATAGCGTACGCATATGCTCAAGCGCAAGCAGCCAGAACAGCTGCATCTCAAGACATGTATTCTAATAATAGTGGTGTATTTAACGGTATTACTAGATTTACTTCTAATGTTACATTTTCTGATGATATTATTGTAAGTGGTTCTCAAAACATAAATGCTGGTGAATCTAATCTTAGTATTTTAAATGTTACTGTATCTGGCAATCTATCAATTTTAGGCACACTTACCACTATTGATACAGAAAATATACGAATTGAAGATGCTTCTTTACAGTTAGCTTCTAACCAAGCCCTTACTTCAACGTTTACAGATTCATATGATATTAGTGTTTTTGGTACTTTTGGTAATACAGCTAATACTTGGTTTACAGGTATATATCGTGATCATACATCTAGTTCCCATTACAGTAAAAATGTTTGGAAATTATATGCTGCTAATAACGTTAATATATTAACAACAAATTCTAGTGTTGTAGACCAAAGTTCACAATATTACAATCAAGGAACATTGCAAGCCTATCTAGAACCATACGGAAATACTTCTACTTCTGCATTTGTTGCAAACAGTTCTTCGGTAACAATCACATCAGCTGTTAAACCAGTTTACATTACAGCCAATACATTGGCATTGAATACAGCTCTTACACCATCAAATGGTGGTACTGGTTTGAAACTATATAACATTGGAGACATAATATTCGCGAATAGTTCTACTACGTTTGATAGATTACAGGTTACTATTCCAGGCGATATTTTACAAATTTCAGACACCAATCTCCCAATTTATAAATCATTGGATGGTGGAATATTTTAAATTAATGGAGTTACTATATGAATGAAGAATTTATCAATGTGTATATTGAAATGAACAGTAAGAAAATTGAAGAACTAGTACGTTCAGAATTAATTTTACAAACAAGATTGGTTATCGCTGAAAAAACAGTTGCTCGATTAATGGAAGAAAATAATAAACTCCAAGAAGAACTTGATTTAATTAAATCTGAAAATAAAAAAGAAGATATCTTATCTGCGTTTGAAAATAAAAAACCAGTAAAAAAGGATAAGGATTCAGAAACTAGTGTATTTTAATACCTCGGTATATACCGAATAATAGGGTTGCCATATGGCTAATTTAAATAATAGAATGCAAATTAAACGCACGTATGTTTCTGGGCGTTTACCAAATACAACAGATCCATCTAATTCACAGTACATTGCTGCTGGTGAATTCGCATTGAATATGCCGGATAAAACCCTGTACACTTCTGATGGTCAGCTTCTTATTACAGTTGGATCTACTGCATCAGTTCTACGAGTAAATGATTCTATTAGTATTGGTGATGTTAGCAATAATCTATTAACAATCAACTCGAGTGCTATCTTTGCTGGTAATACATCAGTTTCAACAGCTGTAAGAACAACTTCTGTTGCTGTTCAAAATTCTAGTAGTAATATAAGCATTAGTCCAACAACAATTTTTGTTGGTAATAACAGCTCAAACGTTACCGTTGATATGACGGGTGGTACTATTTCTATCCCTATAGCATCAGCAAATATTAATTCGAATGCTGTTGTTACAATTCAAACTTCTATTAACCATGGTATTACTACACTAACACAATCTAAATTATTTGTTAATACTTCTCAAGTTTCTCTTAACACTGCAAATTATAGTTCAGATTATAATCCAATTGGTTTTGATATTCGTGATATACCCACGCCAAATACAATATCTTTTGTTTTACCAAATGATAGTTTCAAAGGCGTAGCTCCTGGCAATAGAACTATTGCAAGTATCAATAGAGCAACAAATGGAGTTGTTACAGTAGTAACAAATGGTCCACATTATTACTCAAATGGTGATTTTGTTTATGCTTCTGGAGTTGGGTATAATTTAGCTGATTTTTATATTTCTGGTGGTAGTATTGCAACAGTTATAAATTCAACAACATTAACATATACACAAAATAATTATGCAAGTTCAACCAGAAGTTTGGTTGGTGCAAAAGCACAAATTTACACACCGGTGGTTCCGGGGCCATATTATTTTTGGATAGAAGCAGCTGACCCAACATTTAACGGATATATTGCTGGTGATTATATAACATATTCTGGGTTAGCACAAACAATAGCGTTTCCTGGATTCAATAATAATGCATACTCACCATCTTTTTTTAATGGAAATTTATTAATCGAACAAGTACAAATAAACACTACTGGCTATAAAACAGTTTTAATTTATGGTAATGAAAATTTACAAAATGAATTATATCGATATCTATATCCTGCCAATGCACCATATACATTAACACAAGGCGCTGTTGTTATTTCTTATATTGAGACAGGTAGAGTTAATAATAATTCACAACTTTGCCCTGTATTGGCTTCCACATCAATAAGTGGATCTATTATTTCAACATTACCAACAGGTATTTCTATTAAAAGTGGTTCTAAATTGGTTTATGTGCTTGATAGTGTTGTTTTCGTTGGTAACAGTTCAATTGGAAATATAGTAGATTCTAAAGGTTCTAGAGCGTATAGACCTAATGTTATAGAAGCAACTCCTGTTCCAACATACAGTGTTATTCCAAATACATATTACATTAATGAAGGCGGAACTGTAACATTTAATGTTACTACTACTAATTTTGGTTCCGGAACATTATACTGGACTAACATAGGAACAACTACTGGGGCTGATTTTACGAATGGATTAAATGCAGGTAGTATTAATATTACTAATGAATCTGGTGCTTTCAATTTGACATTATCTAGTGATTTATTACTAGAAGGGCCAGAAAGTATAGTAATACAATTGCATACTGGATCTACTGCAGGACCTGTGGTAACAACATCATATACAGTATCTGTAAGCGATACATCGTTCCCACCATCTTACTCAATAATACCATCAGTAAGATCTATTAATGAAGGTGGTTCTGTAACATTTACAGTTACAACTACCGGTATCGCAGATGGCACAACGTTGTATTGGACGAATGGTGGAACAACTATTGGTGCTGATTTTGATAATGGGTTGAATTCAGGTAGCATTATTATAAACAATAATTCTAATAGTATTATAAGAACCATATCTAATGATTTTATTTCAGAAGGTCCAGAAACTGTTGTATTGCAATTACGTGATGGTTCAGGAGTATTGAAAGCAACGGCTCTTACAGTAACTGTTAATGATACTTCGATAGAAACATATAGTGTAACACCAAGCACTACATCTATTAATGAGGGCCAAACATTAATATTTACGATCGCAACACAAGGCGTACCAAATGGTACAACGTTATATTGGACAAATTCAGGAACAACTACGGGGGCTGATTTTACAAATACCAGTAATTTAAATTATGGTCAATTTACAACTACTGGTAATACTACAACAGTTTCATTAATTTTATCAAATGATGTATTGTTAGAGGGTCCGGAAAGTATTATATTTCAATTACGAACTAATTCGATTACAGGCTCAATCGTAGCTACGGCTACTTCAGTAACTGTTAATGATACTTCTTATCCAACATATTCAATTTCACCATCAGCCACTTCTGTAAATGAAGGCGGAACTGTAACATTTACAGTAACGACCACAAATGTACCAAATAATACAACGTTATTTTGGTCAAATGAAGGTACAACAATTGGTGCAGATTTTACCGATGGTTATAATGCTAATAGCTTTATTATAAGCAGTGGATCTGGATCGATAAGTAGAACTTTGGCAAATGATGTATTATTAGAAGGTACAGAAAGTATAAGATTACAAATTCGTACAGGTTCTACAACTGGACAGGCAGTACCTAATGGGCTATCAGCTAATGTTAATGTAATTGATACTTCAGTTGCAGCTATTCCTTATACTATAACTAGTGTAACACCAAGCACTTCTTCTGTAAATGAAGGTGTTAGTGTAACATTTACAGTAGTAACTTCCGCTATTCCTTCTGGTACTACATTATATTGGAAAAATATAGGAACAACTATTGGTGCTGATTTTACTGATGGTATAAATTCTGATAGTTTTATTGTTACTAATGGATCTGGTACTATCACTAGAATTCTTAGCAATGATGCGTTAACTGAAGGATCTGAAACTATTGCTATACAAATATACAAAGATTCAGTTAATGGAACAATATTATATAACCCAGTATCTCTATCAACTGTAACTGTTAATGATACTTCAACTGGAACATATGCTGTAACTGCTTCTGTAGCTTTTGTTGATGAAGGTGCTGATGTTATCTTTACCATTACAACATCAGGCGTTCCTTTGAATAAATTATTATACTGGGACACTGTAGGAACAGCTACTGCTGCTGATTTTAAAGATAATCTCATTTTCGGCCCATTTGTTTTAACATCTAGTACAATAACTATTAAAAGAAGTATACTAGCTGATAAGATTACTGAGAATCAAGAAAATTTCACATTCAGAATTTTTGAAATTATTGATAGTGTAGTCAATATAAAAGCAACAGTACCAGTAATTATTAATGATACATCACAAGCCGATATTGTTGTTCCTGCTACTCCTGATTATAAATGGGCAATGCCGCTATATACTCAAACAGTAACTAGAAATGGTACCGTTTTCTTTATAATAACTGGAACTCCCGGAACTTCTGTTCGATACAATATTTACGCTAAAACAAGTTCTTCTATAGCACCTATTATTTCTGAATATATTAGTTTTACAAGTTCTTATCCAACTCATACTATTGTTGTATATAATAAAATTGGTTCTTATGCATATGGTGGTACTGGTGGTATATCTACAGCATCTTTACTTTTTAATACTGTTTGGCCTGTTACTTTATACGCAGATTATAATATTTCATCTGTATATACTCCAGATGGTGCTAGAAGTGGTGTTGCTTCCGGCGCACCAATTATAACTTTCACATAATTTAAGGTAAAAATGGCTAATACAAATTTCTCATCGCTGTTGGGTTCACAACATATATCGATACAAACGATATCGGATTACATCGATGGTCAAATAGATCGTTATGCTAATAATTTTTATGCAAACGCAAGCCATATTAGTATAGGCAATTCCTCTCTTGCAACAATAATAACATCTGATAATATTACAACTCAAACCTTAACAGTTGGAGATAATATATCTAATGTAAGTATTAACTCAACTGCTTTTATGTTGGATTCATATGGATCGACTAATACTTACATCGATGCATACCAAGCGCAATTTTCAGGTGTTATTAAAGCAATACGAGGAATAATAATCAGCGGATCGCTGACAGATTCTAATAATAATCCTGGTAATGCTGGTGATGTATTAGTAGCTGGTGGACCTGGATTATATTGGTCATCGGCTGCTAATAATGCTACTAATTTAAATGGTATTGCAGCAAATCAATACGCCTTTGCTAATACTTTCTTAAATTATCAATCGTTATCTGGATTAGCTTCTAATGTAATTACAATAACTGCTAATAACACATTATATGTTGGTAATGTTATTGCTAATGATGTTGTTTCTAGTAGTCAGCTAGCAGCTAATTTAATAAATTATCAAACAAATTTAGGAATGTCATCTAATGTAATCACACTTACTTCAAATAATACATTATTTGTTGGAGATATTGACTCTATTAATATAGTATCTAATGCACAGTTAATTGCTAACTTAGCATTCTATCAAACAAATGCTGAATTGGCGGCTAATGTTGCAAAATTATCAGCAAATAATTCATTGTATCTCGGTGGTTTTATTGCTAATGATTATGCAACTAAATATACGAACAACAATATTACTGGAACTTATATTTTTAGTACTAATGTTTATTCGAACAACACATTTATAGCTAATAATATTTCTGTTAAAAATGCTGTAGTTAATACTTTTACAATTACTGGACCAGTATATGCTAATTCTTTTAATGGTGCAAATGGGTTGGTTTTAACATCGAATGGTACAGGAACATATTGGTCAGATGTTACGAATTATAGTGGTGGGCTTTTTGATGGCGGCACACCATATTCATCATATGTCGACCAACCAAGATTAGATGCAGGCGGAGTTTACTAAATGCCAATTCAAATTCAAATTCGCCGAGGACTGGCAAGTCAGTGGATAGCCGCTAACACAACATTGGCTGGCGGCGAACTTGGTTATGAAACAGATACTGGTTTTTTTAAAATTGGTACTGGTAATACTGCTTGGGCAAATTTAAGTTATACTGTTTCTAATACTGCTCTTATTGCTAACAATGCATTGTATCTTGGCACCATTGCTGCTAATCTTTATCAATTAAACAGCACACTTTCTGCCAATGTCGCTACAATGACATCTAATAATTCTATGTATCTTAATGGTAACACTGCTGCTACTCTTAGAACATACACAGAAGATAAATCAGCTAATGCTTATTCAAATGCGGTAACATATGTCGACACTCGTATTGGTGTTGTTAATACTGCTATAACTGCCAATGCTGCTACTGCTTTCAGTAATGCTGTTGCCAATGCGGCTGCTGATGCTACTGCAAAAGCACTTGCAGCAATCGTTTATGCAGACTATGTGTTAGGACTTGCTAATGCATCTATAATTGCAAATGCAACTACAACATATACAAATGCAACTACATTCTCTGCCAATGCTACCAATCTAACAAATGGTACAATACCATATGGTAGATTCCCAGTTAATATTATCAACACTACTGCTGATTTTACTAGATCTGGTGTTACCACATTCAATGCTAATGTTGTTATTGGCACCACTGCTGGTGTTTCTGCTAATGGTGGATATGGTACACAGGGACAGGCTCTGTTAAGTAATGGATCTTCTGTTTACTGGGCCACTGCCACTGCTGGTTCTAACACATATATTCAATTCAATGATTCTGGTACTGCTAATGCATCTGCTGGGTTTACATTTAACAAAGTAACTAATACTGTAAGCTTTGGTAATTCTACTGTAAATGCTAGTATTAATTCTACAGCTTATACTGGTTCAGCGTCTTTTGTTGGTGGTAATACCGCCGCTACACTAAGATCTTATTCCGACAATACAGCTGCTACTGCTTATTCAAATGGTGTTACTTACGTTGACACTCGTATTGGTGTTGTTAACACAGCTATAGTCGCGAACGCATCAGCTGCTTATACTAATGCAGTAAGTTATACTGATGGTAAAATAGCAACTGCTAACACTGCTATGGTTGCTAATGCAGCAGCAGCATATTCGAATGCAGTAACATATGTTGATACCAGAATTGGTACTGTCAATACAGCTATAACATCAAATGCAAGTGCA
>Ga0114959_10003431_pt1 | contig 12455 bp, 25 predicted proteins | sample C_130625_EF_Meta_FD_87317 | JGI IMG/M metagenome (GOLD analysis project Ga0114959, IMG submission 87317) | Freshwater microbial communities from Lake Croche, Canada to study carbon cycling - C_130625_EF_MetaG | ecosystem: Environmental > Aquatic > Freshwater > Lake | place: Lake Croche, Canada...
ATACAAGTCTTGTTGGCGCGCTATTTCATCAGTAATATCTTGCCAACTCTTCCTACCCTCTTTACTATCTGGTCTAAATCGTTCGCTAATATAGATAGGTTGCAAAAACATTACAGTAGTAACTCCAGCGTCTAATAGCTTAGCAGCTAGCTCTGGGTCTGCCGTAACCACGTAATCAACATTACCACGGCCTCTACAGTATTCTACTTGGCGCCACTCTACCCAGTCACCTGACATTGGTATATCTGGACCTATTAAGTCATCTACCGCGTTAATCTTATTCTCTTTAAGCCAACGCTCATCTTTTTCTTTATGGGAACATAGTAAAAACACCTGAGTATGTTGTCTCAGGGTTCTGTATAGGTTTACACCTTGTCGGCAAGGCGCACCTGTATGGGAACGCATAACGCCATCTACAAACATTAAAATTGCCACAGTTTAGTTCTCCAGTTAAATTATTGTTTAGCGCCTAATGATCTTCTGATTAAAGTATTTACGTCTGGAAGTTCCATTCCATAAGTTTGAGCCTCAAAACTTTTACGACTTTCATCAGATAACTCTTTTAACTTGCGTAACGCTTGCACAGTACCGCTTGCTTTACCAGCCTGCCAACGATAATTGTAAATGTCCATATACCCTTGACCACTTGGACTAAAGGCGTAAGAACGACCATGATGTAGCTCATCAAAAAGCGCGGTTCCCTGCTCGATAGCAAGCTTTAATGCGGCTTCTGCGTTTCTACGAGCAGAATCTGTAGGTGCGTTACCTAAAGCGTTTAGAGCTATTGAATACCTAGATAGGATCTCTGTGGCTTTGGATGTATCTTTGGCTGTCTTTTCTTCCCAAGACTTATTCTTTGGTGGAGCTTTTAACTCTGGGTAGACAGTCCAGTCATCGTTAGTCAGTGAGTAAGCCGCATATGGTTTGATAGCACGAATGTCTGTGTTTACATTAACGAAAAAGGTAAGCTCGTAAGCATCTAAAAAGTTCTCTGTCAGAGGATGTAGCGCGGATCTAAAATCTGCATTGAACATGTCAGCTATCTGCTTATCACTCAATGACTTGTACTCTGGATTAGTTTGACGAAAAGATAGGTAGTTTATTCCAATTAAACAGTCCAAATCAGCAGGTTTACGGGCAGCTGTCCATTGGTAGCTAACCCCAGACCCAGCCAGCCAGACATGGGTGTAGGCCTCGGGGTTATAGTAATGGGTCTTTAAGTGCTCAAATAAGATTCTAAGGATCATTGAGCGCACATGTGGGATTAGTTTGCCCTCTCTAAATAGACGAGGATCTAATCCGGCGCTAGAAACACTAAAGTATGATGTTTCCGATGGCTCTATGGATATAGGGGAAGCTTTTTCAGCTAGTAACTTATAGATATCCACTCAGCTATTATACTGGTAGTACGCTGTTTTTAATCGTATAGACGTTTCTTAGTAAAAGCCTTTTTCTGTACAAGTGACTTTACTGGGCAGTAATCACAAAGGTATACCTTTGGCCCACGGCTTTCTTTTTCTAGCCCAGCTTCAAGGCGCTCTTTTGCTGTATCAGGTTTGATTAGTTTTTTATCAGACTTGTAATCAGCACAGTCGTTAGTCTGAGCATGTTCCCTCATCCAGCATGTCATAGCATCTGCCGTGAAATTAGCTTTTACATTATAGAAGTTAGTCCCAAATACGTCTAACCCCTGAGCACCATCGTTTAATTGCGCAATAATACTTTCCTTTACCTTTGGAATAACCCAAAAACGAGTCGGAAGGTCAATTGTAATAAAGTCTTCGCGAGTGCACCCTTTATTAACATGCTGGTCGGTAAAGAACTTTTGGGTTAAGTCAAACTCCGCTGTGTTCTTTCCGCCTTCGGGTCCTTCATAATCCGGCATCTCTTCAATAGAACGGCATTTAATGCACTTAAGCAGGCGCATATGCGGCTCGTTGGGATCTACTTCTGCTTTTTTAAATTGCGCTAAATCATAAACCATAGGGTGAATCTTACCATAATTTATGTGAGTTACCCCACATGCTCAGGTTAAATGCTAGAACTCATGGCCCCAATCCAGGTTGGTTTCCCCATTTAACATACTTTTTGCCAACTTAATTTTATCAGTCTCTTCTTCCATATCTTCGCGCCCTGCAACGCCTAAATCTGTTCTTTTTGTTATGTTTACTTTAGGCTTTGAATTTAGTTTATTTTGAACAAAGTTAGGTAGCCCTAGATTAGGTCTACGGGCTGGGTCGTGGGCTCTATCTTCAGCCATTTTTACTCACCCATAGAGTTTGTAGAATTTACATCAGATGTACCCTCTTGGCGAGGTGAGCGCTCTTTACCTTTAAACTTTGCGTTCCAAGCTTGTACTTGGTCAGCAGCTTCTTCTGGGTTCATGCCTTTAGTAACCTGAAAGGCACGAGCTAAAGCTTCGGAAACCAAAGGTTTACGAGCTGGGTTGTGGGCGCGATCTTCAGCCATTATGTTCCCCTTTACTTATTAACGAGGCGGCTCTGGTATAAAGTTATTAAAAGAGTTGTTATTTGTATGAAGGGCATCTTGCTCAGTAAACCCAGGCCCAGCCGTAATACCTTTAACTGGGGCATATTCGAGTCCCTCTGGCATTTTCGTATCTAAATGTTGGTCATAAACACGTTGCCTGCCACCAAGTTTTTCATCTACAAACCCTAATACGTTATTACCAGCTTTGCCCAAAGCACCCCTCATTTTTTGAAATGAACCTACTGAACGTCTTGGATCTCTTGCTCTATCTTCAGCCATATTAGTTACCTGCTGGTACTACTTGGCTGGTTTCCTCTGAATTTATGAAGCCATAATTCATGTAAGGGTGTAGTCCGGCGCGGTTCTTAACCATTAGCTCGTCACCCTGTGCAGGTGCGACTGTTGTATTTGGACGGCGCTTACGATACTTACCGTCTGTAGCTCCCATTTCTAGAGCTACATTTGATGACATTGCTTTACGAACGGTCATTTAACAACCTTCTTTGTTGTAGTTTTATTATCGTTTTTTGGTGTAGCTTTAGTATTGTTTTTTGCCGTAGGTTTATCAGTGGTTTTTACTGTAGTTTTTCTAACCCTTTTAGTAGTCTCAGGAGCAACGGAGCCAGGTTTCAGTTTAATGTTTTCGTAATTAGAGTTTAAACCTTCCTCTGCATCTACTGATTTTGCAGCTGCACCATAAAGACTTTTTCTATCAAAACCCCCACCATAGGAACCAATCTCTGAAGTTTTTGCCTCAACCGCAGCTCTTCCTGCTGTATCAGGTTGATATCCTTCAGGCGCCATGCTTGGTCCGACAGCAGCTGAGAGGGCGCGTTGTTCGTTTTTCGCGTTTCGTCTATCATTAAATGCTTGTAGTAGGTGCATTAGACCATCCCACCTTTCAAGAGGGCGTAATGCTTTCTGCGCTGGCAGGAAGCACACAGTTCGTTAAGTAATGATTGTACGGGGTCTAAACGTCTTCCACAGTCTTTACAAGCCTTATCTCCATTATAAATTCTATTGGCTAAATCGCGTTGGGTCTCCAAACTGACGTCTGTATCCCCCGCCATCCCTTCGCCTGTGCTATCTGTAAAAAGCCCTGGATCATTCTTCATATTGTAGGTCCTAACGAGTTAGTACTGGTTGATTCGGTTGTATTAGGGGTATTGCTATAGTCAGACTCTACGCGCTGAGTTGTAGCTATGTTTCTAGGCATATTTACTAAGTCTTCAATACCAATTTCATCTTCTGAGTACCCAAAACGCGCTGGAAATAGCTTTATTTGTGGCAAAGGCGGCCTTACATATTCTTGTAATTCTGGCTTACTCATTGTCCAAGCTGCAATAGATTGGCTTATTAAGCGCTCTTGATTAGATTGAAATGGCCCGATATAACTCTGCGGGGGATATGCGGCTTCGGGCGGCGCTACCCACGGTCTACGTCCGTAGACTCCATCTGCAAATTTAGTCATCTGTCTTATCAGGATTAGCGTTCTTTATTCTGTCAAAGATTTGACCTAAATCTCTAGCCTTACCTTTACCGGAAAACATAGGCCTACTAACAACTACTGGGTCAGACCCAACTGTGTGTTTAACTATAGTATTTTTACCCATTACTACATCGGCTGACTTATTACGAAGCCTAACTCCAGTTTGGTTATCAATTGTGCGATTAATTACAATATTAGGAGCAGTTTCAGGTGTAGAACTTTCTTTAACTACTGGGAACTGATCTTCGCTTTTATTCATTTTATCTCCACGGGGTTCTCATGCGCGCCATTTGATCTACACGATGTTTGTCTAATGATAGCGGGGATGTACTTCTCATATTTGCTTTACCATCATTTGGAAGGTGAGGAGCTGGAGCCGCCATAGCATTTTCTACATGTCTTGGGGATTGCAAAGTATTACCTATTTTTACACTTTTTAATTGGCGAGTAAGCCCTCTGGTTGGCTCAAGACCTTCTGGGTAATAATAATCTTGTACGTCAATGCGCTCCCCGCGGTGAACACCGCGTTGGTAGGAGCGCTGACCTACACGCACTTTAAGCGCGTTTAATACATTATCTGAAGTATCTCTGCCGCGATCATCTCTACGAGTACGAATTGTCCCTAAGTAACCATCAGGGTATTCCGCTTGTGGAGCTCGACCTACACCAAGGCGTAGGAAGTCCAGTTCGCTTCTTGCAACTGGCTGACCGCCACCGCCATAGACGGTGTTAGTTCCATACATACCATCTGCGCCCAGGTTTTGTATGTTTTGATGCGCTGCAGTCATAAGACAAGGATACGCCTATTTATCTATAGGTTGGACTTAAACTCTTTGCCTTCGTAAACTGCCCACTTATCCATAATGTGAATAGGTTGTAAAGTAAAGTGACCGTCTTCGTGCACCCAACCAATCATTATTCCCTGCTGCCAGTCTTCCCAGTGTTTAACAGGGCGACCATTATCGTTAAGACCAGAACCATAAGAAGGAACGGCCCCATCAACACGGCATAGGCAACCTGGACTAGCAGATACAGAACGGATAGGCCCGTCACCGTTAGCAACAGTTTTGTACTGAAGCTCTTGCCTATGAGCATGTCCAAATATGGTAGATACATGCGGGTTTTTATTGACATAAGCAGATGCAGTAGACCCGCCAGAACGAACAGTAGTGCCATGAATAGCACGTAAATAAGGGGTAATCCAATACTCTCCGGCAGGATACGCTCCCACATAATTAACTCCTAATTCGTCTAAGCGCAATAAGTACTGAACGGACATAACTGGCCATTCTTCAGGCGCAGAATTTGCTCGTTTAATACCTTTAGAAGCCATTGCGTTCATAACTACATACTTTTGCATACGGCAGTCGTGATTACCTTCTAATAAAGTAATCTTGGCTTTGGGGCAAGTAGCCCTCTGTTTTGCTAATAACGCATGGCCATAATCAAGTGCTGGCTGTACAGTGTGCGCAAACATTTCTTCCTGCGCATATTTACCCATTGTTGGTAGGTCTAGATAGTCTCCAAGATGGACGATCTCATCTACGCCATATCGTTCCTCTAAATAAGCCAGTAATTGAAAGTGAACATCAATTGCAGCCTCATCATGAAACGGGTCCATTGTTCCATCTTCATACTTGCGGTAACCTATCTGAGGGTCTGGCACAAATACAAATAGTTTAAACCCATTTTTAGTCGCTTGTTTTTCTTTATACTCAGCAGGTTTAATTACAGTTGGGGCGGCCTGTTGAATCGGAGGCCATGCCCAATCACCTTTGTCATTACCGTTAATAGCGTTTTCTAATACGTCAAGTATGCTTTTTTTTACCGACATGTGCAGTAACTCCTAAGGTGGGATCTAAAGGCAGTTAATTTAAAAGGTAAACCAACACTCTGAGCCAAGTCTTCATAAAGACTTGCAATTTTAACATCACTGCTTTTCTCTTTTAATTGTTGCAATAACTTTTGTTCTTCTTCGTTTAGGGTTGAAATCCATTGGGAAACTACACATCCAGTTAAATTAGACCCATTCACATAACGTGTCAATACTTCCAACATGTTTCTCCTTGTTGTTTAGGCGCCTCAACGTGATAATAGTAACATAAAACTATTAAAAAACAAGAAAAAACCCCCGTTATTTAGACGGGGGCTAGGGTTAGGTAAATTTAATAATGTTGGGAGCGAACTATAATCGGACCGTGGCTATAAACGTCCCATTGAGTTGCTATATCTACAGCCTTGGCAATCACCTTTTCGGCTGATTTTGAGTCTTTACACTTGTCAATGCCCAATGCGGTCATGGCAACTGCAGCCGCTATACCCCCTGAGCCGTGGTAATAAATGCCTCGGACGTCCCTGTCCCAAGAGTAATCTGCGTTAATCCAGTAAACAATTCCATTAAAGGCTATTAAAAACATGGAATCTGTCATAGCAACAGCTCCGTCGTCTTTCATATCAAACCCAGAATCAATAAAAACTTTACGGATGGCTGGAATAAGCTTGCCAGTAACAAACTTGTCTAATGTAGATAAGTCGTTAGACAATGGGGGTTTAGGCGGAGTCCAGCCGTATTGGAGGATATTCCCACCTCGGCTAGACCCAGCCACAGCAATTAAATAAGGACCGTTTTCTAAGATTTTAGGAGTGGCTAAATCCATGATGTTGCCTACCTCATCGGTAGCCCTTGAATCGCACCCGAGGGTAGCCCAACCGTCGCCTTGGTAAGCGGCTAAGGTTGTCATTATGCTCCTAAATTATTTAAAGCAAGGAACTTAGTTGTAGTCGCCCATTCCTTCGGCAAAAGTAACCGCGGAACGTTTAATTGATGAAGGCAAAATACGTCCATTACCCTGCGTAGCCCCTGCTTCTGGAGCCATTGACTGTTGGAACTTGACACGCACACCATAACGAGCTCCGCCTGTAGCTAACATATTAGGGCGTGAAGGCTTTGGCTGTGCGTAAGGGTCGCCAGCTGCTGTGTTCTTTCTAGGCATAGAAATAGTATGCTTAGAAGGCTCTCCAGAAGCGTTTCTAAATGGAACACCTTTTACTTCAGCGTTGACTGGAGCAATAGGTGCTGGGTTATTAGTTGAATCTTTCATTTAATGTCCTTTGGCCTAAAGGTTGTTTAAGTAACTGTACTCTAAATTACGATTACTGTAAGGACAATCGCACTAATATCCCCATCATGGCTTTGAATTGTAGTAAAACCAGGAACATAGGCAATATCTATACCCCTAGGCGCGGTGTACCCGCGAGCAATTGCCAGGGCTTTTGTTGCTTGATTTACAGCTCCAGCGCCTACAGCACGAACTTTGCAGGTTCTGGTCTCATAAATAGCGTGGGCGATAGCTGAAGCTAAGGCCTGTGGGTTGGACCCCGCTGAAACACGCAGGACATTTTCGTCTTGTTGTTCTGTCACTTTATACCTCGGTTTACGAATAGTGGGATTACTTGGTATAAAGTGTGAGGTTTACTGTAAGATTTTACAGGCTAAACTTCATTTAGTGTTAGGGTTTATCTAATGGAGTTGGCGCTTTTGCGTAGCTTCCGCATATCGCACACTCCATATCAAGCATATATTGGGATATCTCGTAGTCCTCAAAAGATACCTTTAATAGCCAAAGGTTACTCTCACATTTAGGGCAATCATGAAGCACTTCATCGGCGTAGTCCATAGTCCCTGTGTAATCTGGCTTAAGCTCTCTAATTGATCTCACTGCGAAGCCTTTCTAAAGCCTCAAGCTGTTCGGCTTTCATGGCTTCAATGGCTTCTATCTGCTCTACGGATAACTTATCTTTATTTGTTTCATACACCCTAAGCCCAGTTTCATATGCCTGTTCTAACATAACTAACTGTTGAGTTCGGCGCTCTGATATAAATTGTTTTTGCTCTTTAACCCTAAGCTCTCTTTTATCTTTAGTTTTACTCATTGTTATCCTTTAAACCAAACGGTATTGAATAAGTCTGCTCCATAAGTTTCCCACAACAAATGGGTGAATAATTAGACCCAAACTCTCTGTAAGCTTCTTGTATGCCTCCGCAAATGGAGCATTTAAAACCGTAATTTGGCATTACTTCTCCCTGAACTTGGGGTCCCTAAGTTTATCATAAATTTCTTTTTCATAGGCAAGGGTGTGTGTACCAGAAACCAATTTAGCAAGGGAGTAAGAATCTGCGGCGTTGTCATCTGTAATATCAACCCCCCACTTTTTATACACATGCAAAAGCATCTGGCTTTTAGGAACCCCAGTACCTTTACCAGTTACATACTTCTTAAGACTAGTGGGCGGTACTATCAACGGGTACAGGTTAAAATCTAATAAGGTTAGCTTTACCATCCCACCTAATTCACCTAGCATGTTTGCCATCTGAGACCCAAAGGCATAGCCCTCCATAGCTACATCTTGGATTTGAAACGGCTCTATAGATTTAATTAAATGCGCTCTTATATCATCTAGTCGCTGAATGCCCCGCATACTGGATGTAAAAACCGTAGTGTAATGGCTATCACCTTGTAGCGCGGTAACAGCAAACCCTGAATAAGATTGGTCAATTCCAATAAAAACAGGCTTGTCTAACTCCACTACTCCGTGTTTAAATTCCTTCATCAGAATCGCTTAATCGAGGATGTTCTGCGCGTGAGTTCGCGGCTAGTTAATTGGTAATATCTCTCTAAATTGTCTTGCATTGTTTTGAGCAACTTATGATAAGCCTTTGCTTGCATAAGCGCCCCAGACATAGCTTGCATATCTTTATCAACAAGTATGGACGCTTTAATAGCGGTAGCTTTTATCTTTGGATCAGACGACCCAGATATTAGAAGGTGAGCTTCTGCCTTGTCATAAGCATTTTCAGACTCAGTAACAGCCAGCTCTGCACATGCTACTTGAGTTATAAGGAAGTTGTAGTTCTCCATATAACAACGAGCTAAGCGCATAAGTTCCTGGTCATCAACTGCAGTAATATCATTTGGAAATGGAGGAACATCAACGTCTAAAGTACGTCTTACATTTAGACCTTGGGACTCAAGTACATCTAAAACTGAAGCAGTTATCCCATTAGCAAGTAGTTCAATTACCATAGCCTTTGCACCGTCCACATCCATCTAGAGTTATATTACATACCGGAGGAGTATTTGAATTTACAGCCTCTACGATCATCTTAGCAGAATCTAGTAAATGAGAAATGCCCCAGCTACTACGGGGTATTACGAACTCTTTAACCTCTTGGTTAGGTTTAGCCTCATAGATAATAATGGCTTCATCAGGCACATCTTCATACCCTTGAAGGCGCGCCAGCTCTAGGTATAGCTGTACTTGGTCAATATGCTTCTTAAATGGCGCGTTAATGGACTTCCATGTTTTATTGAAGTCATAGCCATTATCTGCATAAACATCTGGGATTTCCCAACGTAAAGTACCCTCTCCTACAGACTTAATCTCTAAAAATAAAGGGTCACCCAAGCCAACAAGCCAACCATCTGATTTACCAGTGATCCTATACTCTTCATTTAAGAACGGAACTTCTCTGTAAGTTAAAGGCCCATCATGGCAATCTGGCATACCCCAGAAAAGCTCTTCGCATTCATCGCAATACCATTGACCTTTTAGTACTCCCATATCCTGAAACCACTTTTGCCACTTAGCGTGGATATCGTGACCTTCTTGGAATACAAGTTCTAATCGAAAACTAGCAGTTCTAGTCTCTAAAGGTTGATGCCCTAATAGATGGAAGTAAGAAGCTCTATGGCACCAGTCGTTACCCACCATGTCCGAAGGATGCAACATATCTGTTCTTCGTGACTTATCTTTAGGGCGCGATAATAGATGACGCTCTACAGAACCAATTACTCTTGTGTTATTTTTAGACACGTCTATAAACTTCTTTAGCGCACCGCTTGGTTTGTAACTCATAGATGGAACTTACCACTTATCAACCCATTCTTCAAGTGTCATGCCCTTACTTGCAGCTTTACGTTTAAGCGCGTTTCTTTCTCTGTGGCTCATTCCGCCCCAGATACCATGCTGTTCATTCATGCCCTCTGCATACAGTAAACATTGTTTTCTTACGGGGCACTCTGGAAGCCCATCTTTTCCATAGCAAACAGCTTTAGATACCTCAGCAATAGGTTTATATTTAGCTTTATCTCTGGGTGGGTACCAGAGCTCTGTGTTCATTCCTCGGCATTTGGCTTTATATCGCCAGCCTTCGTCGTGCCCGATGTCTTCTTCGTACAAGTTTTATGCTCCTGGAAGCTATGGAGCAGTTCTAGAAAATCATCCTCAGTTAAGCAGATATAGTTTTCGTTGTTTAGGCTAATACCTAGCACAGGCATACGACCATCAAATATCGCTTCTTTGACAATCTTTTCCAAAACCGCTGCTTTGACGGTAAAGGAGGATTTGCCCGTGTACTTATGCTCTACTAGAACATCAGCAGCCCGAACATCACCTTTACGACTCCAAAAAGCTCCGCTTCCAGCGTTGACTTTCCCGTCTAGAACTTCTGCGAGTCGTGCCTCATGCTTTTGAGATTCCTTAAGACCCTTACTCTTCACTTACGCGCTTTGACCCAGCTTTAATTGAATCTAGTACGCTTCGTTCGAGGGACTCTCTAAGATCAATCTCTTCCCGTATAGCCTGTAGTATACCCTCTTGACCCTGCCATTGCGAATCGCCATACCTGTAATAGGCACCAGCTCTTGTAATAACCTTGTTTATTATGCCTATAGCTACGATTTCTTTAGCAAAATCAAACTCACCAGCAGGTACAGGCCCGCCGTTAGAAAAGTAAAAGTCAGCGGTAGCCACTTGTTTAGGCGCAGCGGACTTGTTCTTAATAACCCTAAACTTAATAGATTGACCTACAAAAGCCTTATCCTGCCCTGTACCAGCTTCAATCCATTCATCTCTGCGAACTTCTACTCGGGTAAAGTAAGAATAGTCCTTACCCATACCACCAGGGGTAGTCCTAGGATCGCCGTACATGACACCAATCTTTGAGCGCCATTGGTTAATGATTAGTCCTAAAAAGGGGCGCTCTGGGCGCGTTAAAGACCGTTTAGAGGCCTTACCGACCTTACGGAAGAACTTATTGGTAAGGAGCGCGCCCTTACCTACTGTGAACTCTTCCATATCTTTTTCATCTTCTGCGCTAGGCACAAGAGCAGGAAGGCTATCAATGACAATGCAGTCAATCTCACGAGACTCTGTAATCTGGATAACGGCTTCGTAAGCCTCTTCCATAATGTTAGTAGATATGACAAGTAGCCTTGAGGAATCAACACCGCACATTTCAGCGTACTCTGGCACCCACTCCTCTGCAGCAACCCAGACAGCAGTAAACTCTGGATTAGTAGCCTGATTAGCGGCAATAGTTTTAAGCGCAAGAGCCGTTTTACCATTACTGGACTCCCCAATTAGCTCATGCCATTGGTTTGCTGGCCAACCTCCACCTAAAGCAACGTCTAAAGATATAGAACCAGACGTAAATCGTTTACCTGACTCTGTTATATCCGAGCCTAAAACAATCGTGTCCTCACCCATCTTCTTGTTAATACCTGCAATTAATTTGGTGAGGTCACCACTAAATTTAATCATAGAAAGCTTCCATCCGGTCCTATAGCTGGTGTGGTTCCATTGAAACCACCTGTTTGTACTTGTCTAGCTGGGACTGCTGCCCCAGCTGATTTCTGGCCTGGGTTGACAATACCTTTTCCTAAACCACTACCCGATTGTTGAATTGGGTAGCCGCAATCATAGCACCTTTTTGCATAACCATTAGGACCTCCATAGTTACCGCTACCACACCCAGGACAACGTTCAGATTGAGGCGTTAACTGCTGAGTGGGTGGGTACTGAGGCTGTTGAGGTTGAGCATAATTAGCAGGTTGCGGTTGAGCAAGAGGAACCTGCGGCATAATAGGTTGGGGTTGGGGAGGTTGTCCAAGTTTCTTTGCCCACCAATCTGCGTTACTCATCAAATTTCTCCATATCGTGTAGGTCTGAAGTTACAGCTGTTACTTGGATTAAACCTAAAGACGAAGCTATAGAAAAAGCTCCAAGAATGGAAGAAAACGCTACTGATTTATAAATAGTTGACAAGCTAGTAGACAAATCTTCTATATCTTCATCGAATAACTCTGCTAACTCTTCTTCGTCGGAAGAAAGTAAAGCGTTAGTCGAAAGCACATTGCCAGCCACACCTGAAATAAACTCTATAAAAGGGATTATAGGCTCTAATTCAGTTAGGCGCGCATCGCTATCCTGTTGTTCTTTATCGTAACCCTCGTCGCTTACAGGAGATAAGCCGATAATCTCGTCAATCCCTTCACTGCCAACATCGTGTAGAAACCAGCGTATCATTGTGGTCACAGGCACTTCGCTGGTTAAAACTTCAAGGTCGGGCTTCTTCTTCTTGTTAAAAGGCCACATCATTTAGCCTCACCCCACTTTTGAACTACTTTAATGTCTG
>Ga0114959_10003436_pt1 | contig 12451 bp, 11 predicted proteins | sample C_130625_EF_Meta_FD_87317 | JGI IMG/M metagenome (GOLD analysis project Ga0114959, IMG submission 87317) | Freshwater microbial communities from Lake Croche, Canada to study carbon cycling - C_130625_EF_MetaG | ecosystem: Environmental > Aquatic > Freshwater > Lake | place: Lake Croche, Canada...
CACTGTCCCATTTCGTATTATTTCTATACTTTTCTTGTACGCTATTTTCGAAATTTCCTATAAATATAGATTGTATGTCGCGTTCTTCAAAAGATAATATTCCATTCTCTTGCAATACCTCTTCCAAGACGGTTGGCCTCCTGGGCCAATCGATCCACTTTTTCATTTTCAATCGAGGATGAATTTCACGGATCCGTTTTCCTTCCTTTTCTACATCCCCATTTCCCAACAACATAAGACTCGTATGTTGCAACTCATTGTTACACCAATGATCTGGCTGGTCGCGATCGTTTGTCAATATATTCGGTTGCAACCAACAATGTACCGTATTTTCATCATATTCTATTTCAACATCCTTGTTTTTGACTTGTAATAAAACTGCCAATTCACGATAACTATCATTTGTGTGAAACGCTGGACCAGGAAGAGGCTGTTTAGGTATCCGAAGAACCCATTTATTATTGATAACTCGAAAAATAATGGCCAATTCTTTATACATTTTTGCCATCACTAGACGCTGAACAATGATTTGATTGAATTCATAAAACCGAGGATCTTTGAAATGTGTGTGTATGAATTTCAGTGGTTTATTTTTATAGTAAATATTTGGCTTATGATTGTGGATCGAAATATACGAGGCGATTTTTTCACTTAATTCAGGAGATAATAAATACCGCCAAGCTTGCAAATTATAAGTTTCGTCAAATGTAAAATAATCATACTTTTGGACCAGGTCTTCAATGGATGCTTGATCATAATATCTCGACGACCGAGTGAATTCAATCCAATCATCAGGCAACCTTTTGTTATTGGTCCACAACATTCCGCCGTTGTAATATCCCACCTTTTTACTAGTTTCTTCATCGATGAATCCAGGTGAGACGCCCAACGATTTCGTGGTATCAATATCTTCAATCGGATTCATTATGATAATATCACAATCCAAGAAAAGTGTATCTTCTGCGTTTTCCAATGCCAATTGAATGACTCTTGCTTTCGACATCTGGAATTCACCCCATATACCTTGTTCTACCATTGTTGCGCGATCCATTCCATTATATTTATCCAATTCTACACACCAAATCATTTGAAGTTTTGGCTGTGGAGTAATGGATTCGATGACTTCCCTTGTTTTACTATCAGACAGAATGTATATTGTTTCATTCGTATGATGAACAGACAGTGATAACAAAAGTCCGACTAATTCAAATGCTGAATTTTCTGTACACATAGTTGAAAACGATCGAGGTTTTGTGATAACACGTTTACGAGTACTGGTACTGTTGTAAAACGAAGATTTTCGTTTGTATTGGTTTGCCAATTCCAAGGCATCTTTGCGCAATATTTGAAGATTTTCTTGAAATTTGTCTTGAGATTTGTCTTGGTAGTTTATGAAATTGGGATCATTGTTGATATCATATCTCGGTCCACCACCGTTGTTACTACAAAAATGTTGATTGAGTGGGAAAAAATGATCGGGCTGATAAAGCCAATTATACCAATCATCGCAACACCAGTTAATAATTTCTTCTGGAAAAAAACGCCCGAAAAATTCCATATGTTTTCGCGAGACAAAGGCTTGTGTCAAAATGCGATTGTTATTATTGATCGGTCCTGTCAATCCCACATCTTCATTTTGTTGCAATGTTGAGATCGCGTCATTTACCCAACCCGATGTTTGAAAGTCGATATCGTCACCACATTGAAAGAAATAATCACATCCTTCTCGGTAGGCTACATCAAAGAGGCGATTCCACATAACTGTCAAATGACCTTTTGCTACATTTTCAATAACGTGAAATTGGAAAGATACGTTTTTGAAAACGGTGGAAAATCGGATGATTGCCGATTGCTCAATGGCATTGTCAAAAATGCGATCGCCCTTATCAATGCCGATATAGAATACATACTCGTGTTCTTTATCCATTGTTAATAAAAAGGTTTTCAATGTCAAATGATACAAATAGGTATCCTTGACATTTTTCCAAGAGTCTCTACCGCGAGAGGTCGATAAAATAAGTAGCCCAACCTTCATAACAAATGATAGAGAGAGTGTTTCTATATTGATTACGAATTACATCAAATACGAAATACGAAATACAAAATACGAAATACGAAATAAAAAATACAAAATTTTTTTTCTAGGCTCGCTTCGCTCGCCACGTCAAAAACATTACATACTAGAGTAATGTTTTACTACACACACAATGAATTGGACGTATATCTTTATTCAGAGAAGTGGATTTATTTCTTGTATTTTCTCTTGTATTTTCTCGATTTTTTTGTTCGTCGTTTACTCTTTTTTTTGACCGGTTTGAATGTATCTATTATAATGTCGTTCTATGACCTTGATGTATGGAAGTCCGCTTTGCGGGCTTCCCCTACATAAAAGTGAAAGGATGGGATCATAAGGGGCACCACCTTCAGGTGGAGCCTACGGCGTCTCCACCGTAGGCCGCCCGTTGGGCGGCCAGAACCTTGGTTTCCCTTGGTATTTCAAAATATCCAAGACTTTTTTGGTAGTCGGAAATTCCCCACCCCCATAAATATCCTGTAACAACAGCCACTCAAACAAACCCCCCACATAAAGATAAACATTGCAAAACCCCAACTGAACCAATTGATGATACTTGGTTTCCGCAGTCAAATCCGCCGAATTCAAACCATACACCACAATCGACGTCGTCTGCATACGCCGGTCAATCATATCATTCATCGTCTTTTCTTCTAAATCAATGGGCACCGTTTTAACAATCAAACAGTCTTGCATATGTGCAGGCAAAGTATTAATAATCACAAAGGAATGGTGAATGGCATATTGCATATCTTGGAATCCAAGAGTCTGTTTTTCGTTTTTCTGGAACCATTTCAACATTGTTATTTTACGTATTCAAATGGATACAAAGGCCTATATCCTTTTCATTAACAAATATATTTTTTTCTACGAACGGATTTTCGTTTGTTATTTCTTCGTCGTTTTGATTTACGTTTTCCACCGGATACTGTACATGCTCCTTTTCTTTTTTGTTCTATAAATTCTAGCTCATCTGGATGAATTGCAAATACAGGCTGAAAATCATCACCACATACATAAAACATTAGTATGTTATAGTATTTATCAGGTGAGTAATCAGGATCTAGACCTAAACGATCATTCAAGCCTTTCGGAATATTCGAATCATTCTTTATAACATTACGATACTTGTAAACATTTTTTGGTAATTTATCGACTATCATACGTCGTGTTCTATCGAATATCATATTCAAATCTATTCTCTGAATAAACTTACCCACGTAAAAAAGAGACGGATCGTTTAGAGCGTTATGCCCTTCTGGTTCTGGAATAGTACGTCTATTAGCATCATAACTTATCAGTAAGTCCTTAAATTCATATCCTTTGTTAGGGTTCTTTATTCTAGCATAATAACGTTTATCCGGATCCAACTCATCCCATTGAATGATATTTTCCTCAGCCATATATTTATTATCTAGACAAAATCCCCTGCAAACGAGTTTTCACTTCCCCTAAAACACTTTCCAAGGGCTCATACTTAGGAGCACGCAAAATAATCACAAAGGAATGGTGAATGGCATATTGCATATCTTGGAATCCAAGAGTCTGTTTTTCGTTTTTCTGGAACCATTTCAACATTGTTATTTTACGTATTCAAATGGATACAAAACCGTGGATAGACCTTAATGTCTATCCGCGGTTTTGTAGCCATTTGGCTACAAAATGAGGTAGCACTTTATGTTTATTCGGGGATAAATGTATTTATCCGCGAATAGACATTAACAAATATATTTTTTTCTACGAACGGATTTTCGTTTGTTATTTCTTCGTCGTTTTGATTTTCCACCGGATGTTGTACACGATTTACCGTTACATTCTTCATCTTCTTTGTGTTCCATAAATTCTAGCTCATCTGGATTAACTACATAATAATGACGAGGTTGAGGAGTGATAAATTTTAGTATGGGTACGAAGCTATTGTCAGCAAATGGGCGCAGTTGAAAGCCAATCGGAACATCAAAATACCTATCATCGTGTATTTGCGTAACCATATTATATATTTTAGGATTACTCGGGCCATTATCAAGATTATACAACATACGTGCATCCATAGTCTTATCAAATACACCTAAATAAAAAATATTTTCATCTCGTTCATAAAATTGAAAAAAATGGTAGTGGCGTTCGTAGAGACTTCCAATAACACGATAACTTAATATTAAATCTTCAAACTTATATTTTCGAAAATCCTTTCGTCTAGCACTATATTTTTTTCCAGGTTTCAAGTCTCTCCAAGCTATCCAATCAAGTGTTTGTGGTCGTGGTTGTGGTTGTGACTTATTGTCAGATCCAAGATCTACCAGAGGAATGCTTTTTTCATCAAGTGACTGAGCCATATATTTATTATCTAGACAAAATCCCCTGCAAACGAGTTTTCACTTCCCCTAGAACACTTTCCAAGGGCTCATCCTTAGGAGCACGCAAAATATCCACACTCGAATACCAATAAGCCGTCGAATCCGTACTCCACCGCCATTCCGAAACATTACCTAACAAAAGCCAAGTCTTCACCCCCATTACCCCGGCCAAATGAACAATATAGGTGTCGACAGTGACCAATAAATCAATGTTTTGCAAAAGGGCGATCGTATCCACAAAGGGTTTTGCCAGATCCATCTCTTCATAAATATTCAAACGATCACGCAAAACCGGGTCTACAGAAGCCAAATCCGTTTCCACCTCCGATTTACGATGAATACAAATGAGATCAATGGGCAGATCCAAGAGCGTTTGAAAGGCAGACAACGGAATGTGTTTTTCCAAGTAAGATTGCAAAAGTCCACTGTAGACAAATCCGATTTTGAATCGTTTCAAATCGGACATCCGATCTTTCCAATAGACCCGACAGTCTTCATCCAGAGAAATGTAAGATACCGGATTCGGAAGAATCTCCTGAATCCCAAGAATATACGGAAGCGACATTGTGTAGACTTTGTACTGAAAATGGGAGATCAATCGAGGATCCAAAGAAGCAAGAATGGTCAGATTAGGAACCAGATCAGTGCGAAAAATAGGATGGATCAAGGGATTACAAATAAAGGTGAACTGGATATTGGGATGGGTTTCTGCCAATTGAATAATGAAACGGAAATACTGAATATTATCACCAAACCCCTGCTCATATATCACGAGTACAGAACGACAGGGCGTTTTGCCATCCCAATAATCCAGCGTTTCAAACTCCACCCGTGTCTTCAAACCCGTTTGTTGACAAATGCGATTCGTCGCCAAACGGTTTTCATAATATTTGAATCCCAAGGCAAAGTTCTTCAAAGCCAAGTAAGAGAAAGACGCATTGTACATAAAATTAGGATCCGTCGTCTTGGAATGGACAAACCAGTAAATGGATTGTTTGTAATTCTTGGTCAAATAACAGAGTTCCGATAAATCATAAGAGGTCTTTGGATTCGTTGGATCCAACTCTTTGGCCAACAACAGGTGTTTTTCACACAACCGAAATCCCTCGGAATCATTCAAATTCCGATAACAATAGGCGATATTCCGGTGAGCATCACCCACTCGAGCAAAATCACAAATGAGATGAAAATAAGGCAACGCCTCTTTGTATTTCTTCAACTCAAAATAACAGCATCCGATTTCATTCAATGTCATCGCGTAGGGAACTGTACGTTCCGGAAGCGTTTTCAACACCACGATATAGGACTGTGCCGCAAGTTCAAACATTCGCTGGGTTTTGTAGAGAGTAGCGAGTTCTTGATGATACACCGCGGCATCCTTTTTCTTCTCCCGACAAATGTCCAAGATTTGTTCATAATAAGCAATCGCTTTTGCAGGATCCGTTTTGCTACATTCTAGAGCTTTTTGATGAATTAACTGAATATCAGAGGACGACATTGATAAAAGAAATGTCGTCCAATCATTTTGTATCCTTTTACATCGATAATATTAAGGTCTACCCGCGGTTTTGTAGCCTACAAAACCGTGGGTAGCCTATATCCTTTTCGTGGATAAATATATTTATTCGCGAATAGAGATTAAATAGACTTGTAACTTTTGACTTCGAACAATGCGGAATTGAACTGTTGGTTGATCATATTTTTGATACGAAAGCGCTCGTCGTTATTCCGGTAGACATTTCTGGCCAAATTAATAAAATCGTCGTCGAAGGACTGGTTTTGATCTTTGATACGTATACGGTCCTCAATATCCCACAAACGAGTATTCGCCATTTTCAAATGGAAGATCAGATGGTGATTCATTGGAGATGATGATTCAAAATCGGATTCTAATTGGTGAATAATCGGCATAAGACAATCCATTTCATCCTGGACTCTTGCTCGTTTCTCCGGATCGGTAATTTTTTCCAACTTTATCGTGAGAATCGTGTATTTATCATATAATTCACCAATCGAGCAGGGTACAGATATCATTTTACCACTACTACCAGACGACATATGTCAATAATCTATAATCTATGATAAATCCCCAGTAAATACTTATATTGTTTGAAATCGTATAGTTTTCTCCAAACAAAAAACACAGAACAAAAAGATATAAAGAATAAAAACGATGTCAAAGAGGGGGAGGAGGGGGAGTATCTTACAGCAAAATACAAAAACCAAATTAAAGGCCAAAATGATACTAGAAAAATAATATTGCATTCGTAGCTCAATTGGTTAGAGCATTGGTCTTATGAGCCAAAGGTCGCGGGTTCGATTCCCGCCGTATGTAATACGCATTCTTTACAACGCATTCTTTACAGCAAAGGGAACGAACGACTAAACATAAAAATGGACGAATGCAGCATCGCCAAATGGGCAAAACAAAATAAAAAACAAAGGGATAGAGTAGAAAATAGCAAGGTTGGCCGAGTGGTCTAAGGCGGCAGACTTAAGACCTGCTATCGTGAGATGCGTGGGTTCGATCCCCACACCTTGCAAAATGGAATTTACACTTCCAAATGGGGTCGCATAGTGTAGCGGTAAGCACCTTAGACTTTGAATCTGATATCATGGGTTCGAATCCCATTGTGACCAATGTACCCGGTTAGCTCAGTCGGTAGAGCGCCAGCCTTTTAAGCTGGTGGCCGAGGGTTCGAGCCCCTCATCGGGTGACGCGGGGAATAAAATCCCCAGGTAACACAGGTATTCATACCCAGGTAACACAGGGATTTGTACCATTTATAAAACACGATAATGACCATTGTGTTTTATTTTCTCTTATGAACGGTCTTTCTTTTTTTATTCGATTTACGTCGTCTACCTCCTGTATGTGGTTTTAAATCCTGTTCAAATATTTTCTGTCTTACTGCATTATATGCTCCACGGTTTTCCATATTACGTCGTAGTGTAGCTTGCATAGTATTGTCCTCATCTTCTTTCATTAATTGTACCGATTCCAATTCTTCTGTATAACAATCAATTTCTGTCATACCAGTTTTTTTGCGATCTTTTTTACACATTCTTAATAATAAGTCAGCATCCTCTTTGTTATCCTTATTGCGCAACTGATTAAATACTTCTTCGTATGCTTTTTGTTGAGGTGATATGAAAAACCAAGCACCACCGTTTTTCTTTGTCACACTGTGTTTTGACCCCCTTCTCTTTACTGATTTCATTATATATTTATATTACATTTTATCGCGGAGTTATCGAAGAAAGAATAAATCAAACACCGCGAAGCGAATAATATTCATCATCATTCCTCTCAAAAAAGTAGTCCCGGATTTCCTGAATACATTCGGCCGGCATTTGCGCCGAAGGAACCAAGATACCCTGAGAATCATATTCCACGTGTTTTGCAGGATCATAATGAATACGAACCAAAATCTCATTTCGCGCCGTGTATTTACGATTCGCCTTGGATCCGTGGAAATAATGTCTAATGTTGCAAGGAATATAGCCAACCATCACTGCCGTATCATCCACGACAGAGTAATGTTTTGCTATATCGTCGCGAAAATCGACCAAATCCTTGTTCAAAGAAGCGATGCTACCAAACAAACGCTGGGTCAAAATATAATCCCCCGATCCCAACACACTTCTGTCATAAATTCCGCCAATCTTTTCATAAAACTCACGACGACACGCCCAAGCATATCCACAATGCCAATAATTCACACCTCGCTGATGAGTAAATGTCTGGCCATTGCAAAATTTATAACCAAATCCCTGCCACAAAGTCATCGGAACATCGTTTTCATCCAGATCCATACACACACTGAACAACTGAATAATCTCAAAGACATTCAATGCCTTCAACGCATAATCCACCCAGTCCGCATTCTCAAACTCCACATCGCCGTCAATCCAAGCCACCGCCTTCCAGTCCGCGGGCAAAAGTCGACGTATGCCTAAATTTATCATATTTTCCTTATGCCAAAGAGCGTGTTCGGTTCGCAACTGCATATGTTGCGGATTCTCAGCGTCCGTAATGACAAACTCTTGCGAACCGTAGGCCAACTCCACAACATACAGTTTGACCCGATCCGTCCGACCCATTCGATCCATAAACTCGCGCATCAACTCCCATCGACGACGGAAAGCACAGACATTGGAAACAAAGGTCACTACGTGCAAAACGTCGTCGACCATCACATCAGACGATAAAGCATTGTTCAACAAAGCGCGTCGATCCACCCCATATTTGGGATGATACTCGTGGAGTTCAATTTCATCTAGAGCGACCATAGTTCTTCGAGATGAAATAATCAAAAAGGATGTTTTACTATAAAGAGAGAGATTTTCCAAGAAAACATCCGCGACCCCCCTCTAATCTCTATTCGTGGATATCAGACAGACACCAACAATTCTTCAACCGTTTGCAAAAACCACTCGTAATCCACACCGCCCAAATCAATCCCATTTTCACCCGTATCCGAAAAATATACCATCGATCCGCGTCGTATAAAAACGGTACACTGAATCGTACGCGCAAGAAAACGGAGGTTTTGCAAATGGGAATAGTCTCCTGAAACGACAATCAACGACAACATGGACGGCAAAGTATACAAGGGACAGTCAAACGATTCTCCAAAACACAAAAATCGGACACTGTCCGGAATGACACCGTCTTCAATCCATTGCTGAAAGGCATCACCAAAGACCAAGTACCGAACACCATCCGGAATATATCCCGGCTCAATGCGCGCATTGAACAAGGGACCCAAGGTCAAATGAGTAATCCGCCCCCCAGATGGCAAAGAATCACCCAAAGATTCAACGTATTTAAAGGGCAACACCAAATGGATGTTTTGCACAAACGCCGGAACAAACCCAGCTTGTAAACAGGGAACAAAATGAAATCCCACCTTCAATAGGCGAAGACTCTTGGGTAAAGATCCGCCCAAATGTAAAGGCCGGTGAAAATGATATCCCAATGTCAAGTGCGTCAGACCCTCTGGCAACAATCCGGGCTCGATCGAATGATCATAGGAATACCCCAAGGTCAAATGCGTGAGCCCCGCAAGCAAGATACCTTTTGCTAATTTTGACTGGAAACAATGTCCAAGAGTCAAATGGGTGAGTCCCACCGGCAAGACCCCCGGATCAATCGGGTGATTATACATATAGCCCAAGGTCAAGTCTTTCACAGTAGTCGGAACCAATCCAGGAGACAAACAATGGGTATACGAATAGCCAAACTCCAACTTCTCCAGATGGGAGGGAAAAATATCTTTGGCTACCTTGGACCGAAACGAATGTCCAAGAATCAGGGTCCGAACACTGTCCGGAATATCCCCCGGCTCTATCGACCCATCATACAAATTTCCAAGACGAAGTTCAGAACAATGTGCGGGAATCACTTGAGCCAAAGATATTCCTAGAACCATCGAATCCTTATCCACGATAGAGACGGTTTTACTAGATTCCAACTCTGCACAAACCCTCTGGATCAGGAGAGGCCGAATGACCGTCGACACATAAAAAGCATCAAAATCTTCCATTGAGAACCAAACACAAACACACGAAGTTGTATAAAAGATGTATAGTTGAACTACATATCTTTATACGTTTTCTTTTTTACTCACTCACTCACTCACTCCCAAAGTATCCACCCTTGCCCAACTTGAAGTCCGTCAAACGTGTAATCATATCGTTCTTGTCCTTCATAATTTCCTTGATCAAATCCTTGATTGAAATCATTCCCACAAAGTCGTTGTTGTTCTCATCAATGACCAAAAGATGGCGAATATCCTTGAACAACATCTTGTTCATACACTCTTCAATCGTATCATTCTTCTTGGCGATGATAATATTGGGCGTAAAGGTACAAATATCCTTGATTTTAACCGTCTTGTCATCTCTTCCCAGGGCAGAAACCTTGTTGATATAATCGCGCTCCGATAATACACCGACCACATTGTTCTCTTTATCTGTGACCGCAAGACAGCCAATGTTGAAAGCAGAGAATCGTTTGACGGCATTATTCGCATTGTTCTCTTCACTGATCTTGAAATCGATCTTGTGATAACAGGAGCTCTTGAACACCGACAAGGCAGAGACGACATTTTTAGAATGAGTGGTTGAAAACAAACGACGCGAAATCATTTTACACAATACAGCATATAGACAAGAGTATTTAATCTCTTTTCGTGGATAAATATTTATCCCCACCCGTTATTGAATTATATCGAATAAAGGGAGGGGGTCGTAATAAAGGGAGGGGGTCGTAGGCGTCTCCACCGTCGGCCGCCCGTTGGGCGGCCTTATAACCGTAGGTTCCCCTACTTACTTGATAGTACTCGGACAAATACCCAAATTACTCGTCTGAATGAAAAACGACGTATCGGACCAATAAAACCGAAACCCCAAATGATTATGGAAAAAATCATCCATATAATAATCCAAGGGATACTCATAAAAAGGAAACGTCTCCAAATAATCCAAAAATTTTACCACACCCGAATACGACCACAAAAGCGAATCCGTACATCGCGTAAACAACATACGCGTGATCCCAAAACATTCACCGCCATCCTTCGACAAAAGTGACAGTTTTGCATCACCCCCCGAATACGCCTGATTCCGTCTTCCAGAATACGCAGTATTCGATCCGATGTCAATGACGTCCCATTGATCAAGCGAACCTTGCACAGCGGAAAGAAACGGCACGAATCGAGACGACGAAACCTGCAATCCAATCACATCACTCTCAAATGTCAAAAACATACCCTCAGTATAATTACGACGAATCGTCTCCAAGACGTGTCGAAAATTCAAAAACAAGGAAATCTCCGATTTCCGCATACCGTGACGCCGACGGATAACCGTACGTACGCGGTTTTGCTTGACATATTGGTTCATCATTTCATCCGTAACCGTGGTTTTGTAAGTAGGACACAGAAAAGAAGAATGCGAATCAGACACACCCAACGAATCAACCAAATGTTTCATCATCGGATATCTAGATGGTTCATATTCAGGTGAACAAATAACATAAATGTGATCGACAAAATTCGTTATACTCATAATCGTAAGAATAGATACAACAAAATATTTATACATTTTTCCAAGAAAAGAATTATCGGGCTTTTATATACAACAAAAATGAATCCAAGTGATGAACTGAATGAACCTTTTGTTAAAAAACCGGTAAGTACAGTAGCGACATTAAACCAACATCCTGTAGACGCAGCAACGATCCCGATCAACAATTTGGAAACTATTCCAGAAGACGAAGAAATAAGTAAAATTCGGATCGCAGATGCGATTCCTGAAGCAGACGATGTTCAAGAAATATCGAATCCACCAGAAGAACTATTTCCATTAGCTGTAACACATAAAAAACGAACACTCACCCAGCGCGCATACGATAAATTAAAAAGTCTCTATCGTAGTGTGAAAAATAGGATCCTTCGAAATGGTGAACAACCTGAAATACCAATTGATGTACAACCCGATTTAGATTGTGAAACCCCCTATTTCATTATAAATACACACCCCGAATTGTTTCCAGGAAATATCATACTTTCAACAGAAGATTGTGATATATTAATATATACATATCGTTGGATACTAGAATTGCTTCCACCTCATGATATAGAAAGTATTTATTTTGCTGAAACGACAAAATACTATTTGAATTTAATCAACCTATTACAATACCACAACATTAAAAACCTATATCCGAAACTGTATTATATAATTGTATATAATTCGTTGAATGGAATATTGGATCAAGTAAAAAAAAACCCTACTTATATACCAAACCGAACGAATAACTATATAAATGAAGTAAGAGAAACTATTAAAAAACCACCACAAGTATTACGAAAACAAGAGAACGAAATACTAAGACGAGATTTTAGAATAAATGATCATTTCCATTTATCACACAACACAAATGTACTATATCCTGAAAATATAGAATCTAGAATTATTACGCAAGAAAAAAATACAGGAGGCCGTAAAAAAA
>Ga0114959_10003443_pt1 | contig 12437 bp, 8 predicted proteins | sample C_130625_EF_Meta_FD_87317 | JGI IMG/M metagenome (GOLD analysis project Ga0114959, IMG submission 87317) | Freshwater microbial communities from Lake Croche, Canada to study carbon cycling - C_130625_EF_MetaG | ecosystem: Environmental > Aquatic > Freshwater > Lake | place: Lake Croche, Canada...
AATATCTCAAGCAACCATCGAAGTTGCACCCTTTTTAGACTCTGTTAAACGGGTAGCTCTCGTAACAGATAAAACAGTTCCGTTACGGCTGATATTTTCACACTCTTCATTACGGCTAGAAGCCGGGACTGGCGAAGAAGCACAAGCGACTGAAGATCTAGAAATAATATTCGTTGGCGATGACATTAATATCGCCTTCAACCCACAATATTTAATGGATGGGTTGCAAGCTATAGGTACCCCATATGTTCATATCGACTTTAATCTAACCGATTCAGGAAAACCAGCACCGGCGGTTATTACAGGAAAACATGAAATAGGCGGAGATAAAGACGAAAGTTATAAATACCTACTCATGCCGATGCGTTACTAAAACTTATTAATATAACTCCGTGTTTCTCTCTAACCTCTCTCTAACGAATTTTCGTTCTTACCAACAGTTAGATATCTCTCTAACCGAAGGCGTTACGATTTTTTTAGGTAGGAATGGCGAAGGAAAAACAAATATTATTGAATCAATTCTTTACCTCTCTTTTCTCTCCTCCCATCGAACCGGAAGTGATCAACCGCTCGTTAAATTAGGTGAAAGTTCGGCATATATCCGGACAAAAATTCAAACATCGGAGAGAGAGCTGCTCCTAGAGTTAGAAATAAATTCAGAGAAGGCTAATAGAGCTCGAATAAACCAAAACCCGGTTAGAAGCCAGAAAGAGCTGTTCGGGCTTGTGCGGTGTGTGTATTTTTCCCCAGAGGATTTGGATTTAGTACGTGGTGACCCAATAGAGAGACGACGTTTTATAGACCAATTATTAACCCTTAATTCTCCACGTCTCGCAGGAGTAATCACTGATTATGAGCGCGCATTACGACAAAGAAATACGCTATTAAAAACCAGAGCAGGGTACTCATCATTGGAATCCTGGGACCAACAAGTAGCAAAACTAGGCGGTGAAATAGTGGCCGCTCGTTTGTCATTATTAGAAAAATTCACACCAGTTTTTGCAGAAATATATAATGAAATAGCGCCGGAGAAAAAAGCGGGGATAGTTTACAAATCATCTATAGATCTCCCTAGTTCACAACCCGAAGAGAACTCGAGCCTTATTTTGCAAAAAATGTCAGAGATAAGAAACCAAGAAATAGATAGAGGTTTAACACTTATAGGTCCTCATAGAGACGATTTAACGCTAATACTTGGGGATCATATTGTGAAAGGATTTGCCTCCCATGGTGAATCTTGGTCGATAGCTATTTCATTAAAGCTAGCAACCTACCAACTGCTACACAACGAGGGTCTTTCACCTATTTTAGTTTTAGATGATGTTTTTTCAGAGTTAGACGAAAAAAGAAGAGAGCAATTAATCTCATTAACAAATTCAGCGGAGCAAGCCTTTGTAACCATAGCTGTTGAGCGTGATCTGCCAGCTGAATTAAAAGGAAAGGTATTCATCGTTAAAAACGGAACCGCGAAGGCTCGAGAGTGAACCCTGTAGAGAAGCCAACAAAAGAAGATTTGGCTGTTGAACAATACAAAATTTGGCGGTCGAGATGGCGAAAGCAGCCGACAGGAACGGTAGAGGAGAGCCCACGAGGGAATATCGATGAACCACAGTTAATCAGCTCGCTACTCTCAGAGTTGGTATCTAACCGAGACTGGCGTCAAGGTATTGCGGAGGGAAATCTCTTTACGCAATGGCTAGAAGTGGTAGGTGCAGAGATTGGTGCACATGCCTCACCATTAACTTTGGTAGACGGGGTATTGACTATTCAAACCACCTCCACGGCTTGGGCTACTCAACTAACATTGATTACCCCACAGCTCCTCAAGACAATTTCACATTCAGCCCCTGGGGCCTTGGTCGACCAGATCGTTGTGATTGGACCAGGTGCGCCAAGTTGGAAAAAAGGCCTCCGCACCGTCCGAAATACTCGAGGTCCTAGAGATACCTATGGGTAGCCACTACAATTGTCTCTAAGGTGCTTTTTAAGCCTTTTGTGAATAGTTTTTCCCCTTGTTCACGACTAGGATAATGCTTTACTAAGGTCTAAATGACCCTAAATTCGATTGTAGGCGGGGGAGGTTCGCATGGCAGAACAATCCTATGACGCCTCGAATATTACAGTTTTGGAAGGGCTCGACGCGGTTCGCAAACGCCCAGGAATGTATATTGGCTCCACAGGTGAACGAGGACTCCACCACCTGGTCTACGAAGTTGTGGATAACTCTGTTGACGAAGCGTTGGCTGGATACTGCACAGATATTAATGTGACCTTGTTGGCTGATGGTGGCGTGAAAGTGGTCGATAACGGCCGAGGTATTCCGGTTGACCTTCATCCCATCGAGAAGCGCCCAGCACTAGAAATCGTGCTTACGGTTTTGCACGCAGGCGGAAAATTCGGCGACGGTGGCTACTCGGTATCGGGTGGATTGCATGGAGTAGGTATTTCTGTCGTTAACGCCTTATCGACTGATTTGGCAGTTGAAGTAAAACGTGATGGCTTTCATTGGTTCCAAGAATATAAATTAGGCGTTCCACAACAACCCGTGCGTCAAGGTGAACCAACCGAAGAAAACGGAACCACGGTCAGATTCTGGCCTTCATCAGAAATTTTTGAAACTACTGATTTCTCCTTTGAAACCTTGTCAGCGCGTTTTCGTGAGATGGCATTTCTAAATAAAGGATTAACACTAACTCTTACTGATGAACGTTCTGGACGGGTAGATGAAACCGGAAACGTTCTTCATGCGACATACCACTACGAAGGTGGAATTGTGGATTTCGTGCGCCACCTTAATCTTTCTAAAGGCGAGCAACATAAATCCATAATCGATTTCACCGCTGAAGATACGGTTCAAAAAATGTCACTTGAAGTGGCTATGCAATGGAATAACGGGTTCTCCGAAAGCGTTTACACATTTGCAAACACTATTAACACCCAAGAAGGTGGAACTCACGAAGAAGGATTCCGAGCCGCACTAACTACAATCGTCAATAAATTTGGTGAAGAGTGGGGCTATATTCGCAAAAAAGAAGATCGTTTAACGGGTGATGATGTGCGTGAAGGACTTACTGCAATCGTTTCCATCAAAATAGGCGAACCGCAGTTCGAAGGACAAACTAAAACAAAACTAGGCAACACCGAGGCGAAATCCTTCACCCAAAAAGCGATGAACGAACACCTCGCCGAGTGGTTTGAAAAGAACCCAGGTGAAGGAAAAGATATCGTGCGAAAAAGCATTGATGCGGCAGCTGCTCGGGTAGCGGCGCGTAAAGCCCGTGATTTAAGCCGCTCCCGCAAAGGATTACTTGAAGGTAGGGGCATGCCAGGAAAACTGGCAGATTGTCAATGGACAGAACCAGAGAAGTGCGAGCTTTACATTGTAGAAGGAGATTCTGCCGGCGGTTCAACTAAAGGTGGCCGAGATTCTCGCTATCAAGCCGTTTTACCGATTCGAGGAAAGATCCTTAATGTTGAAAAAGCGCGTATAGATCGTGTTCTTCAAAACAACGAAGTACAAGCGTTAATTACAGCGCTTGGCACAGGTATTCACGATGAATTTGATGTTGCCAAACTCCGTTACCATAAAATTATTTTGATGGCTGATGCCGACGTTGACGGCCAACACATCAGAACACTTTTACTCACCTTGCTTTTCCGTTTTATGCGTCCACTAATCGAGAGCGGTTACGTCTATCTGGCCCAACCACCGTTATACAAATTGAAATGGGGCGGAAAAGAACCTGTTCAATATGCTTTCAGCGACCGCGAACGAGATGGTTTTATCAAGATAGGTCTCGACGCCGGCAAACGCTTACCCAAAGAAGATGGAATTCAGCGCTTTAAAGGATTAGGAGAGATGCCCGCCAAAGAGCTGTGGGATACAACCATGGATCCAGCACACCGAATTTTGATTCAAGTAACTTTAGATGATGCAGCAGCTGCAGATAATTTATTTTCAGTGCTTATGGGAGAAGATGTAGAGCTCCGACGTAGTTTTATTCAACGCAACGCTAAAGATGTTCGATTCTTGGATATCTAATGGACGATCGCTTTCAGGAGGGCATGGAAGGCTCTAAAGTCGAAACAATTGACCTACAAGTCGAAATGGCGCGAAGCTATCTAGATTACGCCATGTCGGTCATTGTTGGTCGCGCGCTCCCAGATGTGCGTGATGGTTTAAAACCAGTACACCGCCGAGTTCTCTACGCGATGTTTGATGCTGGTTACCGACCAGATAAAGGTTATTACAAATCCTCCCGCATCGTCGGTGATGTTATGGGTAATTATCACCCGCATGGTGATGGAGCGATTTATGACGCAGTTGTTCGATTAGCTCAGTTCTGGTCTCTCCGTTATCCATTAATCGATGGCAATGGAAACTTTGGTTCGCCCGGTAATGACCCTGCAGCAGCGATGCGTTACACAGAGGCGAAGCTAGCGCCATTGGCGATGGAGATGATGCGTGATATCGATGAAGATACCGTCAATTTCATCCCTAACTACGATGGCCGATCCCAAGAACCAACAGTGCTTCCTTCTCGATTCCCTAATCTATTAGTTAATGGCTCAGCCGGAATTGCCGTTGGAATGGCGACAAATATTCCACCGCATAATTTGACCGAAATCATCAAAGCGACAGTATGGGCGCTCGAAAACCCGGATGCTTCATCTGAGGAAACTCTCACCACGTTAATGACGATGGTCAAAGGACCTGATTTTCCAACGAAAGCGCTCATCGTTGGTCGGCGTGGAATTGAAGACGCCTACCGGACAGGTCGCGGTTCGATCATCATGCGCGCTGTGGTTGAAATTGAGGAGATAAACAAACGTACATGTTTGGTTGTCACTGAACTTCCTTATCAAGTCAACCCAGATAACCTAGCCCTAAAGATTGCCGAACTGGTTAAAGACGGTCGGATCAAAGGAATCGCAGATGTGCGAGATGAAGGAAATGAACGCCTAGGTCAACGTCTAGTCATTGTTTTACGTAATGACGCAACACCAAAAGTCGTCCTAAATAATTTATATAACATACACAATTACAGGATTCCTTCGGTGCAAATATGCTGGCTTTGGTCGATGGCGTGCCGCGAACCTTGAGATTAGACGAGTTTATTCGTTACTACATCGAACACCAGGTTGAGGTAATTGTCCGTAGAACCACCTTCCGGTTGGGTGAAAGAGAAAAAAGAGCCCATATTCTTCAAGGCTATCTCAAAGCCTTGATGCGCTAGATGCCGTTATCGCGTTGATTCGGGCATCGACCACACCAGAAGAAGCCCGTACTGGATTAATGAAATTGTTAGATGTCGACGAAATCCAAGCTAACGCTATTTTGGATATGCAATTAAGAAGAATAGCCGCGCTTGAACGTCAAAAAATCAACGACGAATACGACGGATTAATGGCTGAAATCGTTCTACTCAAAGAAATTTTAGCTAGTGAATCTAAACAACGTGAAATTATTAAGACAGAACTGATCGAACTTGGTGCAAAATATGGTGATGAACGACGCACTCAAATTATCTTGGCAGAGTCGGATCTCTCGGTTGAGGATTTAATACCTAATCAAGAAGTCGTCGTAACGGTTACTCGAAGCGGATATTCTAAACGAACACTTGCAGATCTCTATCGCGCACAAAGGCGCGGTGGTAAAGGTGTTAAGGGTGCCGCGCTCAAGCAAGACGATCTTGTTGATCATTTCTTTATTGCCAGCACACATGATTGGTTGCTTTTCTTCACCAATATGGGTCGGGTTTATCGTGCAAAAGTTCACGAACTCCCCGATGCTGGCCGTGACGCCAGAGGACAACATGTTGCCAACCTTTTAGAATTTAAACCTGATGAAACCATCGCCGAGGTTATAGCGCTGCGAGAATATTCGGAAGATAAATACCTTGTCATCGCGACGAAATCCGGAATGGTTAAGAAATCTGCTCTTGTTGAATATGACTCACCGCGATCTGGCGGGTTGATAGCAATTAATTTACGTCCGGAGGACGAGGTTGTTTCCGTTGCCATGGTGACCAACGATGATGAAATTCTCTTGGTAAGCCGCCACGGAATGTCCCTCAGGTTCTCTGCTAAAGAGGGTTCGTTGCGATCAATGGGCCGTTCCACAACTGGTGTAATTGGTATGAAATTCCGTAAAGATGACCAACTGCTGACAATGGCTGCCATCTCTGGAACCATGGATGATCAATTTGTTTTAACCGCAACAGATGGCGGCTACGCAAAACGGACACCGTTATCCGAATATCGAACTCAAGCGAGAAGTGGACTCGGAGTAAAAGCGGCGAAAATCGACGAGGATTCCAGAGGTGTTTTGGTTGGTGCGATGATTGTGCAACCAAATGATGAAATTTTGGCTATTACCTCTGGGGGCGTGGTCATTCGGACCCCGGTCTCCGAGATCCGTGAAACCGGTCGAGATACGCTTGGTGTTCGCTTAGTAAACTTGCACCAAGAGAAGAACGAGGAGAATGTCGTAGTCTCCATCACCCAGGTCAAAGATGTTCCAGAATCGGACGAAGATGAGCTCACCCCAGATATTGAGGCGCATGAAGCCCTAGAGATCGAAAGCGGCGAGGCCCAGGAGAGCGCTGGAGACGAAATAGAGCCAGTCGAGGATCAAGAGTAACTTCAGATTTTGGGCTCAACCGATTTGTCGGGTACCGTGGGGCACTTGAATGGGGAGTTGCGAGAGTGAAATCCCAGTAAAGACCATGTCAAAGTAGGAATTCTTACGGATACATGGGCCTGTAGCTCAGCTTGGTTAGAGCGCTTCCCTGATAAGGAAGAGGTCGGAGGTTCAAGTCCTCCCAGGCCCACGACGGGCAGAGGAAGTCACAGTACTGATTTCCTAGAGTTCGTTGCTTTAGATAAGATTCGAGTTCATTAGTTCTGGGGCCTTAGCTCAATTGGTAGAGCGCCTGCTTTGCAAGCAGGAGGTCAGGAGTTCGATCCTCCTAGGCTCCACCCAGGATTCCGTCCTTCATCGTCCTCTCGATATAGTCACCACGTGAGACGAACTCCAAGGATTATTTCTTACCGATATTTTCTTTTGGCCACAATTCTGATGCTTGGAACTGTTGGTTTTTCGACGGTGACAACCGCCGCCACCCCATTATCAAGTGATACTCAGATGGCTCTTGTTAAAACAATCTTCGGCAATATTTCACCAAAGTCTGTGACATCTTCCGGCTCAGGAATTATCAGTGCACAAAATATGATGTATCGCCATAGTGTCACGATTTACGATTCACAGACATTTAAACTTAAATCTACAATCCCAGATACGGTTTCATTGTTCACATTTGGATTTTCAAAAAATAAAGGATTGTTTAAAGGAGCTCCAGTCGAGGGTGCATATTCACCTGACGGTAACTATCTTTATATCACCAATTATTCAATGTATGGCAATGGTTATCATCACGAAGGTCATGATCTCTGCTCCCCAGCTTCTCACTACGACACTAGTTTTGCCTATCGAATCAATCTACGAACAAAGAAAATAGACGAAATTTATCCCGTAGGAGCCGTTCCAAAAGGAATAGCAGTCACACCAAACAATAAATACTTACTCGTTAGCAATTGGTGTTCGTACAGTCTCTCGATAATCGACATCGCCTTGCATAAAACCATTGAGACAATCTATATAGGAGCCTACCCTCGGGGAGTCGCGATTAGTTCAGATTCTAAACGCGCTTACATTGCAGAGATGGGTGGAACCCGAATTCACGTTGTAAATTTGCTAGATTTTTCGATCTCCGCTATACCAATCGGGGTAAATCCGAGAGCTATAGCCTTATCGCCCGATGGGAAATACCTGTACGCCTCACTCAATCAGTCGGGCAGAGTCGCTGCGTGGAACCTGCAAAAGAACCGACCGGGAGCGATAGTCCAGACCGGTAAAGATGCGAGAAGTTTGGCAATCTCGGCCGACGGGTCTGCGCTATTTGTCACAAATTATCTGAGCGGTACGGTCTCTAAAATTCGCACAAAAGACATGACCCTCCTACAGACCATAAAAGTCTGTAAAAGCCCTATCGGCATTACTTATGACGCTCCAACAGCGAGGACTTGGGTCGCCTGTTATGAGGGCCTCATTAAGGTGTATGACAACAAATGAACAGGAACCTTGATCACTGCCTGGGGTATGCTTAGACCATTACCTGTACGTTTAAATTATTGGAGGAAAATCCGTGACAAAAGCAACACTTCACACAACAAAAGGCGACATCGTCATTGATCTTTTCGACAATCATGCCCCAAAAACCGTAAAGAATTTCACCGATCTCATTGAAAAAGATTTCTATAACGGAACAATCTTTCATCGCGTTATCGCTGGTTTTATGATTCAAGGTGGTTGCCCTCAGGGAACCGGAACCGGCGGACCTGGATACAAATTCGCAGATGAATTTCACGGCGAACTTTCCTTTGATCGCCCATATTTGCTAGCAATGGCTAATGCTGGGCCAAATACGAACGGATCACAATTTTTCATTACCGCAGCGCCAACAACATGGTTGAATCGCAAACACTCAATTTTTGGTGAGGTTACCGACGAAGAATCAAAAAAGGTAGTCGATGCCATCGAAGCGACAAAAACAGGAGCAATGGATCGTCCAGTTGAGGCAATCACAATTAATTCTGTAACTATTTCTGAATAATTCTATGAAATTAAAAGAGTCGATAACGACATCGTTCATCGGTGTTATTGTCGGCTTTTTTATTGTCGCGACATATGCGCCCACCATAACGTGGGGCTCTCTAGGTCTACAGAGTCAGCTTTTACTCATTAACCAAGCAGTATTTCCAGATGGCCAACTTCATGGAGTTTTTGCAGGTGAGTGGTATCGAACTCTCACCGTTGTTCTCACTCATGCGGGTTGGCTGCATCTGGCTTCGAATATGCTCGTATTTTTTCAATTGGGAAATATCGTCGAAAATTTTTATGGGAAAGTTCGATACTCGGCAATTCTTGCTATTTCGACCCTTGCGGCTTCGTTTACCTGCCTCTTTTTGGATCCAGCCAACGTACCATCTGTGGGAGCATCCGGAATGATCTTCGGTCTATTTGGAGTGATGCTTGCTGCTGGTAAAAAAATGGGTGTTGATTATCGCCAAGTTTTAGGATTACTAGCGCTGAACATTGTCTTTAGTTTTGCCCCAGGAGTAAATTGGCACGCACATGCAGGTGGTTTTGTGGGGGGATTAATCGCGGGTTATCTCCTGCAATTTACTAAGCGTAAACCTACATATAACTACTAGCTAGCGCCTTGTAATTACTAGCTAGCGCCTGGCGGGAAGAAAGGTTTCTCCAGAAAAACTTTTTGATATTGCTCGTCGCGCCGCCGCCAAATCTGGCAGCACTCCAGCTGCGATTGCTTGGATAGCAATGTTTCCATAAAGCGTGGCCTCTACCGGCCCGGACTGCACTTTCACCCCGCAGGTATCTGACGTCAATTGATTGAGTAATCTGATCTGTGAGCCACCACCCAAAATATGTATTGTCGTGATTCGTTTACCACTGATCTCCATAATTCGATCCAGAGTGTCTTTGTAGGCCAGCGCCAGACTATGCAAAATACAGAGAGTAAATTCCACGGGAGTTTGCGGCGCCCGAAGATTGCGCGCCGTACACCAATCCTGGATTCGTTTCGGCATAGAACCTGGAGCCATAAAAGAGGAATCATTTGGATCGATCCGGGTGTAGAAAGGCTTCTCAGATTCGGCGAGGGCGAGAAGTTCTGGGATCGTATAACTCATCCCCTCTTCTTCCCAGGTTCGCCTACATTCCTCCAACAACCACATACCCGTTACATTCTTAAGAAGTCTTACCGTACCTTCCACACCTAATTCGTTAGTTAGATTTGCTTGCAGAGCACCCTCATTGGTTATTGCTTGCTGGGTTTCTATTCCTACCAATGACCAGGTGCCACTTGAGATGTAGGCCTCGCACTCTCTGTTTGTGAGTGGAGTTCCAGCGACAGCGCTTGCGGTGTCATGAGAAGCAGCCGCGACGACTTTTAAGCCATCGAGATGGCCATGTCCAGAGATCATGCCAATGTAGGAGCCTGGTTCATGTAATTCTGAAAATAATGAACGATTTAACTCTAATTTAGTGATGAGCTCTTCATCCCAACCACGAGTAGATGCGTTTAAAAGTTGGGTTGTAGAGGCATTAGTCACTTCGGTCGATTTTCTGCCAGTGAGTAGATAGTTCAACAGGTCTGGCAATAAGAGCATATCTTTGGCTCTTTGATAACCATCACTAGTTTTTGCAGCGGCCAACTGATAAATCGTATTAAATGGAAGAAAAGCTATACCTGTCGCTTGATAAATCGCAGAGCGACCCAAGCGCGAGATGGTCTCAGGGTAACTCGTTACTGTTCGATAATCGCGATAAGAAATTACCGGTTCGATTAAATCTCCATGGTTATCGAGAAGTCCGTAATCCACAGCCCAAGAATCAATGGCAATTGAGAGCGGATTAGAGCTCTTTTTTGCGATACTAATTCCAGTGAGCACTTCTGAATAAATGTGTTCCCAGTCCCAGCAGAGAACTCCGGCTGCGTTAATAACTGTATGTGTAAAACGATGAGCGATTTCTAAGGAGATAGATTTTCCATCGAAGCGACCAATGGCTATCCGGCCACTGGTCGCCCCCAAATCAACAGCTATAAAATCAGCCACAATTACCTCAAGAACGCCGCTGCTACGCCGCCGTCTACCGGAATATGTAATCCAGTGGTTAAAGCTAGTTCGGAGCTAACAAGGACAAAGACAGCAGCAGCGATATTTTCTGGAAGTACCTCGCGCTTGAGAATTGTTCGCTGGGCGTAATATTCACCGAGTTTCTCTTCCTCCACGCCATAGACGGCGGCTCGTTGAGCTCCCCATCCACTCGCAAAAATTCCAGAACCCCTGACCACACCATCTGGATTTACGCCATTGACTCGAATCTGGTGAGCTCCGAGCTCGGCGGCCAACAAACGCACCTGATGGGCCTGATCGGCTTTTGTAGCCCCATAAGCGACGTTGTTTGGCCCCGCGAAGACAGAATTCTTGGATGAGATATAGACGATATCCCCTCCCATCTTCTGAGCAATCATGACCTTTGCGCTCTCTCTAGAGGTTAAAAATGAACCGCGCGCCATGACATTATGCTGGATATCCCAATCTGAAACAGAAGTCTCCATCAATGGCTTACTGATCGACAGACCGGCGTTATTCACAACCAAATCAACTCCACCAAAAGCCAGAGAGCTCGCGGCAACTGCATCAGCCACCGCTCTTTCATCGGTGACATCCATAACGACTGCTATGGCTCTATCTGCCCCGCCCAACTCTGCGGCCACTCTGGTCGCAGACTCGAGATCTCGATCAGCCACAACAACACAGGCTCCTTCGGAGGCAAGTCGTTCGGCGGTTGCCTTGCCGATACCAGAACCCGCGCCCGTAACCAACGCAATTCGACCCGCTAGCGGCTTCGCTTTTGGCATTCGCCGCAGCTTTGCTTCTTCTAACTCCCAATATTCAATTCGAAACTTCTCTGATTCAGGAATTGGTTGATAGGTAGAGACTGATTCCGCACCTCTCATAACATTGATGGCGTTAATATAAAATTCGCCAGCCACGCGAGCGGTCTGTTTATCTTTTCCAAAACTAAACATTCCGATGCCTGGAACTAGGATGATGAGGGGATCAGCTCCACGAATTGGAGGTGATTCCGCAGTTGCATAGGTTGCGTAATAGTTCTCGTATTTTGCGCGGTAGGCCGGATGTGATTCATGGGCTTTGGCGATGATCTCTTCTACGGTGGCGGATGAATCAACATCGACAACCATGGGGGAGATCTTTGTGCGCAAAAAGTGATCCGGGCAAGAAGTGCCTAGTTCGGCAAGTCGATTGAGCGATTCGCTGGCTAGGAAATCTAAGACTAGATCATGGTCGTTGAAATGGCCGATCATTCGATTATCTTGCGATGCAATTCCACGTAGTGATGGCGCAATTGCAGCTGCCTTCACATATCGTTCCTCTGCAGGTAGCGCAGCGCGATTGCTGACCTTCCCTCCGAACGGCTCTGCCTTCCCTCTCTCGAGAAGAAAGGCCTCAGCTTTTTCGATAGCGGCTACAGAGCGCTTTTCACATTCCTCTGAACTCTTCGCCCAGGTTGTTAAGCCATGTCCACCCAGAATGCAGCCATAGGCACCAGGGTTCTCCGAAGCAATTTTTGCGATCTCTAACCCAAGTTGGAAGCCGGGACGGCGCCAGTCAACCCATAGAATCTCATCTCCGAAGCACTCTTGCGTGAGCCGTGGGCCATCGACTGCAGTAGCCAATGCGATGATGGAATCTGGATGCAAGTGATCAACATGGGCGAAGTCGACTAAGCCATGCATGGCGGTATCAATGCTAGGCGCCGCACC